>Ga0307511_10003391_pt1 | contig 16381 bp, 19 predicted proteins | sample 13_EM_MG_FD_200266 | JGI IMG/M metagenome (GOLD analysis project Ga0307511, IMG submission 200266) | Populus trichocarpa ectomycorrhiza microbial communities from riparian zone in the Pacific Northwest, United States - 13_EM | ecosystem: Host-associated > Plants > Roots > Unclassified | place... | reverse complement strand
ATGTATTAGCCATATATCAATATACCCCCCTTGACCCCGTGATCCAGGGCTCTTAGGCACTTCATAAATTATTCTCCGAACTCGTGCGCAACTTTTGAGCCCCCTACCGTCCAATTCTACTGAAAACCCATTGAGTTCTACCCTACAGCTGTTTTGTTGCATATCCCGGTCGTGTTGCACTACCCCGTCGTATGCTGTACAGGCCAGGGTTATAACTCAAGAAAAAGGGATGGCAGAGCTCAACGGGTCGGTCGGAGAACATTCCGCGAGCATAGGGAGACTGAGGGCGGATGGTGACAAGGGCGAACTAGCTACGAAGAATTTCCAAGGCGTCGTCGATAACCCTGAGGAGAACATAGCGAGCCTGAAGAGGAATGATGAAAACGCGAATTAGCAATCAATGATCTCCAATCACCTTAAGAAACCATTTGCAGCCATACGAAGAAGCGATACGAAGAATTACAGGATAGGGAGAATTACAGATTCGATCTAACAAGAATGCACCTGACTACACATGCTGCTATCACGCATCAGAAGCACGAGGGTATCCAGTGAGGGCGAAACCTTCACCTAATAGTCATGCTGACCCTCCGGCTCTGGCAACGCCAGCCCAATGATAAATCATTGCGCACTTTCCACCTTGCTGGTGGTGCATTCACGTGGGTGAGGGTTGGTGTACTTTGACACCATTTTTGACGGCCCGGTTCTCTGTAGCGAAGCCGGCCTCCTTATTCCCTTGTTCTTACCGCAGGCGACCTCCACCTCCACGTCCAACAATCCAACAACCCAAACACTCATGTTCCTTGGCCATTCCGGAAATGGCACATGCATCTGCAAAGAATCTAGGATGCCCCTGCTGCCTCAGGCGCCACAGGCGCCATCTAGGGGCATGCTGACAATCTGGAAGGCCACGGTCCGAACCTAGGGCGCCAGAAATGCGGCCGAAAATGCGCCAAAAATTCTTTCCTGATGTGCACTATATACAAGGAAATATACATGTACTAGCTACCCAAGATCGGGAGGTTGGCAGACTGGAGGTGCAAGTGTGGGGAAACACAAAATTACGCCCATATAAAGATCGGCAAGGATGTCGGCGATGGGAAGGGACAGGACTGGGAATAAATCTGGGCGGATCCGGAATTCTGCGCGGAGGTGGCGGATTTCCTTTGTAACCAGAGGGACCCTCCGGGGGGGCGTAGGACGACATAGCGGAGGGGAGGGGGCATTTTCCGCGTTACAAAAGGGGAGGACGGGGCCATGTCGGATTTTCTTTTCTTAATGCATCGTCCTGTGTTTGAGGGTTTTTTCCTTTTTACTACGGATGGCACCTAGGCTTGGTCTAGGTCTTATATGTAGATGTACGGCTATCATGACCGAGGGGTTGGATCATCCAGCTAGGTCACCACCCGGGGATACGTGATCTTGCCATATACTAGATAGTATGCATGGGAGTATCGAGTTGATAAAAAAAATTGCAAAAAACGAAATATAGGTCAACGCATTGAGCCCGTGCAGCAAAATGACCCGACAAATCTGCCAATCTTAGCCTCTTAACGGCAACCCTGTGCCAATCGTCCAGCCAACGGCAACGCCCACCACGGCCGCCGGATCGAACCCTCCCTCCTCGCGACCAGCAGCAATGATTTAGACCACGTTTATCCCCTAGGTTCCGCTCGGTCTGCAAGCAGCATTCACTAGCACTACCTATACGAAGTTTGAGTAGTATTTATAAATAGTAAGCAATAAATCTCAGTTGACCTTTGAGAAGCAGTTCCCGAAAATTAAATCCAAGTTCGCAGTGGCTAATCGGGAGTACCGCAGGTATCGCAAGATTAATGCATACCTCCACAGTCCAAATTTGAAAGCCCCAGGAGGTGATTTACCAGGCTTTGAGCTGCGATGGAAGGTATTAAATCAATAGAGCTGTCCAATGCTGTGTTGTATTTCATTGCCAGCAAGAATACAGCCTATGCTACCATTGTTGAAAAGTATTGTTCTGACCTGCCCGGGAATCTGGCTGATTTCGAGAATGGGCCAGTCCCACGATGGACTGGCCTCCTCGGGAATTGGCTCAATGTACATAATTTGGCCAGTTAAGCTTGATTGGCAGTTGTGAGAATCATCCTTCACATACGTGACCATTGTACTAAATTCTCTACAGCATTTGCTTTAAACCAAGTCTGCAGGTGAAGTTGATTATGCAGTCATGTGTTCTATCTCATTAATTCATTCACCTTGAATTATTCAATATGATGATGGAAAAGTGTTTAAAGGAGCACTACTGATTTTAGTCCCTGGTTATGGAATTCAAATCATCTATCGATGTCCACGACATCCGCAAACTCAGGGTTTATTTGTTGCCAAACAAAAGCACCCTGCATGAATGTCAGAGAGCGGAGCACTCGCTTGGGCAAAAGGATTGCCCGTTGCCATTATGGCGATGGATTCTCAGGAATATCTACAATGATCATTCCAAAAGAAATAACCAGAACTGATTCTTTTTATCTAGGTGTATTCCACTACAGGATGTGTTACCATCCATATACCGCTCCAGGATCCACATGGTACTAATGACTGGCGGCTCTTCCTTGGAGGTTCGCAGGCCACATCGTGATCGAGATGCACTATTAACCACCTATGGCTCATTAAATCGGCATTATCCCACCCATGATCTGAAGCGCATTCCAGGCTCTTTGGATGCACCCAATATTCAGATTCTGAGTCTTAATGATCTGAGCTTGCATATCAATATGTAACGCTATGAGGAGCTGAGCGTCGCACTGCCCTTAGTTTGCATCCAAAGGTTTTCTTAGCTCATTCCTGCTCTACCTTCATACGGAATGACTAACTTTGTGATAGAACTCATGCAAATGCAAACGCCAATGCCAAACCAGACAATGCAGCTACGTTAAAGCTGCTTTACCTTGCAGCAGCCGATGCCATCCCTCTCATAGTTGTCTACTATTGCTATAGACCAAGAACTACACGATGACCCCGAGGTTGAGCTGGCGGAAGAGGTAGAGAAAGATGAAGCCCTGGAACTGGAAGCTGAGGAATATTCAGACTCGGAAAAGGAAGTGGAGGAGGCGGAAATAGGGGAATCAGACTCGGAAGTAGAACTGGATGAGGCAGACGCAGAGGAATATTCAGACTCGGAAGTGCAAGCGGAGGGGCTCGGTGATATCCCTATGTTTAGTACCATTCATGTTCATCCCCCTGATATATGCAGAGGCCGCATGTACTTATAGTACAACCTTTCTGAATCTTTTCTGAAATGCTCAGATTTGGTAATTCCGGGGGAGGCCGATGTGGCCTGTCGAGGAATCTCAAGTTTGCATTCCAGAGCAGGTCAGCGCCTCCACGGACAGGCCAGTCCATTCACGAATCAGCCAGATTCCTGGGTAGATCAGGATAGTATCATCGAATTAATTGCATTGAGCAAGCGGGAGATGGAGGATTGAGGATTCCTGACGTATATCTTATGTATGTAACAATAGACTTGATTTCGTCTCAACTTGTCTTCATACCTATCTCCAGACACATGTATATGTTCTGGGCCGCTTGCCGGCAGCACACCCTCTATGCTGGGGGCGGGCAAATTCTATAACTACTCAATTTAGTGAAAGTCAAACCTTCCACTACACTCAAAACTCCCTACAAAATTATCTTTGACCAACCATATCCACATCACGTACCCTTCCTTTCAGTCAGAGGAAGACGACAGACATAGAATAAAAGAGAATTCCAGCGAAATTCCGTCAGGTTCTTCGAATGAAGAACATGCTGACGACGGTAACAACTCATCATCTTCATCTCTTATGATGTATGGAATAGCGAGGAGGATGCCGAGTTCATTGCTATTATAGAAACCTACAACTACAATGTTTCCTTTACAATAGGCATTTGAAATCAATTACTTATCCCCGCGGGGGGTTTGAATCTAAGAGGTTCATATACATGTGGGCTTTTAGGACCTCTGTAGCTCATTGATATTGTCTGTGCGTTCGGCTTGAAGTGAGAAGAGGAGTATTGACGTTCAACCTCTGACCAGGCCTGGTGCTGGTTCACACTCGCGGTAGAAGACGATGCCATTATTCCGGAAGTATTTGTTGTATGTGGTATTCGCTGCGGGAGATACGATGCGGGGTATTTCTTATCGATAAGTGCCTATTTGTGGTTTAGTGGTTCTCTGTGTATGGTAAGCCAAAAAATATGAGTGTTCTAGTATCTAAAATATGCTTATTTACTATGTGGGACCAGTGAAGGTATGCTTGTAACCATTATATTCTTACATCTAGTGTGCTTGTATCGAGAGTCTACTGTATGACGGAGTATTTAATTGCACTCTGCACAGATGTTCTCGTTTTCACCTCAATCACCCCTAGGCAAAGCTACCTCTCCTCTTCACAGATTCGCCAGACTTCCAAACCTACTGCGCGCTCCCTTGCTGCCCCTGAGTCTCCGTGATGGTTCTTTCCCCTTCGAGGATTTCAAGAGGGGTGTCCCAAAAGCCCTCTCCTGTCGTCCCTCCCTCCGACTCCCTGTACTCCTACCCTGTCCTCTCCACGACTCCCGCACCTCCCTGTGGTCCTCCCCTGTCTATTGGGCATCACTACTTCAGAGCCAGGCTCCAGAGATCCGGGGATCCTGGCTACCACCACTACTGAGCACAGGGCCACGGTGGTATTAGGCTCATAAGGACATCATCCAAAGCACGTATGGAATGTGAATGAAGGCGCAATCGCAAATGGAACGTTCTCAGTTGCATAGTCAGAGTAACGGGGATGCAAGGTATGATCCAGGCCTGCATTCCCATTGACGCCCTTCCACCCCTTCTGTGGGGAGCTGACATACACGTTGGGTTGTTGTAGAACGGAATTGGGCATTCACGTTCGCAGATTGTTCGACCAGACGGCTGATGCAAAGAAGTCTCGCCAGCGGGTCCCTGTCCATGGTTTCGGAGTCCGACTGTATTGTTTCACATATCAGGCGGGAATTGCCCTCTTTCTATCTAGCCTGTTTCCCATGTTTGCCATTGTCTTGGAATGGACTGAGGATTATCCAGGAGGGATAAAATAACCAATTACAGTGCGTGGGGTAGGCATAGCCTACAAAGTAGCAGGATAGCTGTTAGGAACCGCAAATGGACTCCCTCTAAGAACAACTTAATGCTATATTTCGTGCAAGGGCTCATCACGGTGCTGGAGATGCTTATAAAGGGGTATCTAATTGTCATATTTATCCCGGGAACCACCCTGACCCCTTGGACAGACTGGTTAAATTTTCTGGGCCCGTCAATTCTCCCTCTGTTCGTCATCGTCATGGATACGACAAAGGTGTGGTTATTAATTGTGCGACGGGACGATAGTGGGGAGAACATCGAGTTCCTCCATTTCATGAAGGTGGGGGAAAGGATGAGATATTGACGAAAAGACCATACCCTGGGAGCGGGTTGGATAGGAGCGAAAAGGTTGTATTGATTGTGGCGCTGCTTTGGGGCTCATGGTGGATCCACCTAGTATGGCAATGCAGGTAGTTCGCGGTATACTCTCGAAAGGACAGGAGGATCAACGTGGAGAAACCAGAAGAGCTGGAGCTGCAGCTGGGAGCGGAGACGGAACCAGTGCCGGAAGATATTGCGGTGGAAGGACAGGGGGATGGATATTATGCGGTACCGATGGCATGATGAGCCAGCCTAACACCCAACTAGAGGGTAGGGATGAGAACAAAACCAGCAGCCTAAACTCCATCAATTGTTAACCAAGTCTGGCATATTTAACCTTTATCCAACTAAAGACCCCTCACGAGCTACCGACCTTATGGGCCTGGAGAATGACATTCCAGATACTACGAATGCTAGGCAAACCAAATCACATACTCCGCAAACCACAGTTACATTAGCCAATGCTGCTTGCCAGGCATCTACAACTACTCGTGTTTCTGCCGATGCTTTAAGAATGATCAATTTATTGAATGCGAAAGTATCAACGGATCATGACGGTGGTAACCTCTTGGTTCTAGCTGAATGAACACAAATTGGACTGTTAGCGGAGAATCGTCTTGGAAATATATGGATCTTTTGCAGAGCTCCAGCTAGGTAATTCGTTTTTTTATTTTGTAAATCAGTACTCGTAAAGCTTTATCAGTTCAAGTACATTATACACCAAATCGAGGAATTGTTTATTTTCCGCTCCATAATCTTGCCCCTGACTTATTAGGTCTCGCGCCTACCCATCGGTAGTCAAAAATGACAATCCGTCAAAGGAATTAAAGACCGGTTGCATAAGACGTCTAAAGAATTATACACCCGTTGCACATTACTTTGCATACACAATACGGATAGTCACATTATTAGAGTCACTCGTAACACCGTATTGACGTTATCATTCCTATGCATAATCTCCCAGCCCCTTCCGACCATGGTCAGTATTACAATCCAACGAACAATTCCTTCAACATCCAACCGCTTTTGGCCACCGCACAAAATCTGATCTTATGTATCAAAGAAATGCTCACTTTTCAGCATGACTTCAAGCGGCACAAACGTGTGGCTGCCTGCGTTAAGGAATATTAAGTGATATACACACCACATTGGGAGCCAGAGCAGGTATTTGACTGGGTGTTCGACAAGTGAATTCCAAGAGAACAAAGTACCTTTGCGTTTTCCGATTGATACAATTACGGGCTATAGCAGGAATAGGCAACTATTAGTTATATCTAGCGTGCTTCTGACCCAATATACAAGTGCTGTATATTCCCTCGCGTGGTCAAACATACTGAATATCAGGCTAAGTGGTCAGCAGTAACAGACGTTGTGTGGAGTGGAGAATGTTTACCTATGACATCGCCAAGTCTGTCGCAACTGCGCTGTGATATATCAGCTGTGCAGCGCTAAAATGATAGGGTCTAGTATTTGAGAAAATAGAGAGGATTAGCGAACACATTCTCAGAAGGTACGTGAGGACAACGAGGATGGTAGAGCTGTCCTGATCTAGATTGAGAACCCCAGTGGTTTTAGATATATCAAACGCTGACACAAGGTGATCATATATTGGTTACATAAATGCCTAACAGCGAATGTGTAACATAGAAAATCAATACGACAGTCATACAATGCATGTTGGGGCATGGCTGCTCGAGTTACGCCTCTATCATAATTGAACCGTATTTCAGTTGCCCTACACAAGTGCCTAACTCTCACGAGTAACAAACGCAGGGAGGTTTAATATCCAACACGAAGACTGGGAATGACCAGTAACTAGACTAGATAGGCAAAGAATAGTTACACTTAATGCAAAGAGTTCCCATAATAGCAAATTCAAAAAGGTTCCTCAGATTATACAAGATTAAAGGAGAAACAAAACAATGACCAGTAGTTCATTGATGTTAAGCTTCACTCAATAAGATTAAAAGAAATGGTACTGCAAACAACGCATTGGTAGTTAGCCCGAGCGAAATCGGGGTTGGGGCAACCCGATCGAAACGGAAGTGGATTCCCAATCTAGAAAGTTCAGGGTAATAGTCAATCAACCGTGGAAATCTGCTACTCCGTTTACATCTGACGACTGAGTCCAGCTGGTAGCCCGATATTCCCGGGGCATTGCGGATCGAGTAAAGGGCATGCATCGGTACCCTCCCATGACCTTAGGTAGACCTCACGTATGCACTCTGATAGCGAATTCAAACAGATTCCGTAGAAAATAGCAGATTAAAAGGGAAACAAAATGACCAGGGGTTATTTACCTGTATAAGTGATGTTAAGTTCCACTTAATACGATTGAAACAAAGGGTACTGCAAAGAAGGGTTCGCAGTTAGCCCAAGCGAAATAGGGAGTGAGGCAACCCAGCAGAAAACTAAAGTGGATACCAAATCTCAGGGTAATAGTTAGTCAACTTTCGAAATGCGGTCCCCCGTTTACCTCTGACAAATGAGTCCAGTTGGTAGCCTGTTATTTAGAGGGCATTGCAGATTTTGTCACGGGGATACATCGGAACTACCGCATAATCTTAGGTCAATATTCATTAAACCTCTGTGTATATGTTCTGACCCATACGTCAATACGGCCCAGCCCACCCATCAATCTAACGGCTACCACAATATTTTAATATAATTATCTCATATATTCGGAGCTATTGAGAATCACCGGACTATGCAGTACTACGGATAAATGGAAAAATATAAGATATAAATACATAAAATACTAGAAAATCTAGGCCTCCAGAGGTAGAAATATATAATGTAGAAATATATGAAAATACGAGAAAATCAAGTCCTCCAGAGATATATAAATAAAATATACTAGATCAAGGCCTCTTCCGTAGTACTGGAGTATTCAATGTATTATTCAAATCAGGAGCCGATTTTTCTATTTACCCGTAGTGCTCCATAGTCCCGTATTTCTCAATAATTCCGAATATATGAGATAATTATATTAAAATATTATTGTAGCCATCATATTGATGGGTGGGCTGGGCCCATTGATGAATGGGCCGTATTGACGTATGGGTCAGAACATATATAGATAGACACCTCTTATTTCCAAATTTTTCATAATACAACCGATTCTTCACACTGTGTATCTAGCATTGGAACCAGCGTATCCAACCATCTACACTGCCTTCCGCTTCAACTATAAACCAATTCGACCGGGTGAATCATGTACTACGCCTATTACACTGCCCACTAGTACCACTTCCGCTGCAAAACAATATTTTTGTCACAGAGAATAATCTGTTAATTCCCGACCTCAGTCTGCGTACTGCAAATCCACGACAATGTCAGAGTGGCTCCCGATAACTTAGCTAGAGAAGAGCCAGCAGATGTGTATGCCGCTCGATATCACCATATATTCCCTGTAGTATGGCAAGCTGTGAATGGAAACCCCACTGGGGCGTTTCCGGTCGCCTCAGATCCTTGTTCAGTTCACCTGTACAGCAGAGGATCTATCATGGCTCCCATGATTCCCAGGATGTTTAATATTTGCGGGGCCTTGACAGACGAAGCTGGCTGATGGGTGCCATAGTTCACCTTGCGAATGACTAGGTGAAACAAGTTCATAACATTGAGGAGTTCTCCCGCTGTAGCCTTATTCCCACAGCTCGCCAGCTGTAGAGTGAATTGCACACCCGAAACCGAATTCAATTGCGCAGCGGCTAGGTCCAGGGGCGCAACGTTGAAAACCACCTCCGCTGGCTGGAATAGAGTTTGAAACCACTCTAGAAAACAGTCTCTTCGAAGGCCTCAGGTTCCTACTCAACCAACCTATCGATGACACCGAATAGGTCCCGGAACAGGTTCACCCCAAATTACCCGAAGCGCGCGGAGAAATGAGTATCTTCCTGGGCATCGTATTGCTCTTCTTCCTGCCCATCGTATTGCTCCTCCTCTTCGGCATGGTACTGATCTTCTCCCAAGGCAGTTGTTGCCCTCCCACTGCACCCACCTGCCCGTACAGGATTTTTGCGACCCATGACGCGCAACTATGAATGGACGACACCTGCGTGGATAGAGTGCTCGATGGAAGCCGAAAGATGCTGTGTCTAGGAGCTGAGCACGTCACCGGATCGATGTATTTATCCACGTCTCAGGTGCGGGTGTAGGCTACCTAGAAGGTTGTGATTTGGGTGGATGTTATGTGTTTGAAGCGGTTCGTGCGTGTGCGTGCGTCTGTTGTGCTTGCTGCGTCCTATATAACTTGCATAATATGGTTATGTTCTGTGCAAGACACCAATCATGTCGAATTATCAATAGGTCGACCGATTGGCCAATGGGGCACTATTGGCAACCCAATCAACCCATTCACCTGTCGTAGCATGTGGTTTTCAGCTGAACATTTCCCACATTATCAATTCTAATTTAGTCCGCATTGCATGTCGTATTTTTTAAAACCTCATTACTCGTATACAGTCCTGTAGGACTATGACGAGCCAACCGGAATTCCGGTAGGATTCAGGGCGGCCCCAAGTTAATCTGGGGGACCGCGCGCGCGGAAATCAGATGGTCTAAGTACAAATGAGTCTCTCCTCCCACCACGCCCGCTTGTCCGACCCTAACTCTCCAATCAAACTCGCAGAAATCAAATGGGACATCATCCTCCCCCGCCACGCCCGCTCGTCCGGTCCTTTCTTCTCTTCTCCTTCCGTCGTGTCGTCGACTTGTTCCGAGCAAAGGCTGGCTCCACGCCATCTAACCAGCGAGGGGCTGGGGGAAAATCGTTGCGGATTTTTGGCGATGTCAACAGTGGGTTGGCGGCCTTACTTCTCGGGAGGTGGTAATTAGCGGGTGTTGTGGTATAGGAAATCGAAGAAGCATTCGATGGCATCGTACGGGGGGCCGTCCCCCTCCTTCCTCCAGTCCGGGGCGTCAATGTCTGCCCAGTTATTTTTGCCTCTTAGGAGTGTGTGTCTCCGGCTCTGGAAGGCCGGACATTGGAAGACTATGTGTTCCCCCGACTGGGTGGGGGCGTTGCAGGAGGGGCAGATGGTGTCGGAGGCTTTTTTGATGTGGTGGAGCTATGACTTTTGTGGGCCCCTATCGGTGCGGAATTGTGTGTACGCCGTCAGGGCGTGGCGGTGCCAGTCCGTGCGTCTGGTGCCGTAGCTGGGTTGGGTTCTGGAGTGTTTCCTTGGGCTGTTGGCGCTGGCTCGGATACCTTCGTGGGTCCCTGTCCTTGTCGTCTGCCTCACGATTCCTAGGTGGGATTGGAATTCCGCTTCTCGGTCGGCTTGGACGTTGCCGTGTAGACCAATGTGGCTGCGTATCCAAGCGATGGCGGTGGTAAGTTGGAGTGTTTTCCTTTTGGCGAGGAGTTCTTGGATGTTGGATTCTATGCCGGAGCGGGAGCCTCCCCTCTGGATAGGTTGAGGGCGGTGGCGAGGGCGGTGGAGTTGTCTGGGAGGATGCATAGTTTGTCGGTTATTTGTGCAGAAGTGTGTTGGGTCAGTGCCAGGACAACGCCCTGTCTCTCGCCGTCCGCGACTGAGCTTATATCTTCAAGGAAGGAGCCTCCCCTAGCGGGGGGGTCGTCTGTGAAGAATGCTGCTGCCGTGTGTCCTTCCCTTCCTGTGCCATCTGTGTACGTGAGTTTCTACCTTTCTGGTTGCAGTTGGGCTAGCATGGCTGCGTAGTAGCCTTTCTCCCTTGACTTGGGGTCGTCTGGCGTCATGAGAGTGATGTGCAGGAGGGCGTCGGTCGGGTGAGAGGTGTGGTTGCCCCAGCTTATTCCGTTGGGGGAGGCGAGGGCCGTGTTGTGGAAGGCGGCGGCGAGGGGGGGGTCTTGAGTGCGCCCCAAGCGTAGTGAGCCGTCGTGCCAGTATGGGAAGCACTCGCTAGGTCCTTCTTGGAGGAGTTGGCGGATCTGGGGGTCCCCGGTGCGGATGGCTTTGGCTGCCCATTTGGTGGCTCGGTCTCGTAGGATGAGGTCAATGGGTTCCACGTTGGCGATGAGGCCTAGGGCCTGGTGTGAACTCCCGTGGTATGCCCCAGTGATCTTGCGTAGGGCTTGGTATTCTAGGCGCTGAAATGTTGAGATGTTCGGGTTCGTGTCCCGCCATACCTCGGCCCCCCATAGGAAGATGGGGCGGATCGCGCCTGTGTAGAGGGCCCTGAGGGCGGTTGGGCTCATGCCTGAGTTGCCGTTTCCTAATGCATTGCATGACGTAGAGCGCGACTATTATCGTATTCCCCTATTGCTAATACATGGGTTCGATTACATACTTATCGACTCATCTTGTATTTAAATACACCCATTTCCACTACAACTAGAAGAATTAAAGGCGGTTCCCATGTTCTATTCTCCAAGCACAGTAATGGTATGGCATTTCCCTAACCTCTAGACATTTATTAGTATTTATATATTGAAGTGGCATATGTCTGAATGGGCATACCTGTTAGAGAAACGCCGAATCCCAATTTCTCTTTCCTTCACCGCACTCACAGCGCTCAGCTGTGTGCCCCGTCAGAACCTGGACCGGCATAGACCGAACTTGGCCCAGTTAACCTCCCGGCATTCTCTATTCATTGCATTAATTCTTTTGATGTTGGGATTACCAGCTGTTTCGTAGTATGTAGGCCGCTTCTGCAATAGGGTTATATTGTCTTTCCCTTTCGTCTCTCCAACCCAATTCCAAGTCTTCCAAGTCTTCAAGGAAATTCGCACCCATGTTTGGCCTGGGGTTTCCTTGGAAATTTCTCAATGCTTCTTTCGCTTGTGGTTTGTGCTTGTTCAGGTAAGAATCCAGCTTCTTCTCGCTAGAAAAAATCTTGACTTTTGATTTTTTCTTATTAAATACGACCATTCTGGTGATATCCTTATGCGCCGCCATGTCGAGGTGGGTGAGTGAGTTAAGATACAACAAATCTGCAGTGCTACTTAAATGCAAGGAGTCTGGTTTCACCAGCAGGAAACGCATAAGCTGGGCGGCGCGGGTGTATGGGAGACACATGCCAGAACTCCGGGTCACGGCGGAACGCATCTTGAGGGAGGAACTAGGGGACGAGGTGGTGCTGACGTGGATGACCCGGGTGAAAGCGGACCCGGACGCAGAGGTGTCCCTCCTGGAGGGGGACCTGGAACGGGTAGAAGGGGGGGTCGGGTACACGGACGGCTCCCGGATGAACGGAGTAGCGGCAGAGGCCTCGGCGGAGGGGAGCGTATATCTGGGGGAGTTTGCGACGGTGATGGACGCGGAAATGATAGGGATAGCGGGAGCGTGGGAGGAAGGTTTTCGGGTGGTGGCTTCAGATAGACAGGCGGCGATTAGCAGGTGCCTGAACCTAGCGTCTGGGGTCCAGAAGGGGGGGTCGTGGATTGACGAGAAGATCCTGAGGCTGTTGAACAAGGGAAAGGGGGGGAAAGGGAGGTCCCTGATGTGGGTGAGGGGCCACAGCGGGGTCTAAGGGAACGAGAGGGCAGACAGGAGGGCCAAGGACGCAGTGATGAGAGGACAGTGGTGGTCGGAACCCAGCCTAGCGAGTCCGGCAGGGATCAGACAAGCCTACCCACTGTATAACCGACTCCCCACATGAAGTAGAACCGGGGCGAACTGAGAGGACTGACCTACCTACACACGGACAAGGGCCCAATGCGAGCTTGGCTCCACACGATCCGGAGGGGGGAGGACCCGTTCTGCATTTGCGGTGAGACACAGAACGCGGCACCCTTAATGGAAGGCGGTTGCGTGGAGGGAAGACGCGGAAGTAGGAGGAGATCTGGACATACCGGGAGTTCCGCTCGGAGATGGTGAGATTCCTCCGGGAGGGGGGGGAAGCGGCGGCGGGACGCGGGGGTGGTATGAGGAGCGGAGGATGAGGAGAAGGGTAGATCATTTTGTAGATAGTTTTTGTGCGGTCAGAAAAGAGTTCAGGGGGCGGGGTGGGCATGGCCCAGGGGTTGAATAATCCAGCCGAGTCTCCACTCGGGGATGCATGCCCTCGTCTTATTCTATATAGCATAAGTACGAGTACTGATTTACCAAAAAAACAAGGAGTCTGGTTGCGGTGGGAGGTCGGAGAGAGGGGGGCGCTGAATGTTGTGTTTGTGGGGTATACACATACTACTCAGGATAAGGGATCTACGCAGAGAGCTAGTTGCAGGGAGCGGCTTTGGCCGAGAACAAACAATCTATAGGACAACCAGACTACTATAGGACTAGAATAAGGATCTGCATTTCATATTGAGTTACGAAAATTGTTTGAAGCATTGTTCCGTGAATTCCCTTGTTCCCCGCAGGCAAGAGTAGATTGAAGTGGTTTGCGGTTTTTAAAAGGGGGGAAGGAGGAACAATATCCTCAATATCGTTGGTAATAAAGGACAGAATAAGGGGTTTTGTCACTCTGTTCACCCTACATGTGGCTTTATCACTCCGTTCACTCTACATCTATCCAGTTTTATCATATCTTCAATATGACGACAATCCCAAGGGTTGCACAAGCGGAACTTGAAGAGAAATTTAATGATGTCCAATGCAACGAAGTTGGAGTGGCTGCAAGGTTTACTGGCACTCTTTCCTCCATTGCCGGTGGTCAAAATAAACGGAAGTCCATGACAGGCATCTCCAGGCTGATACGACAAATGGGAGAAAAGGTAGGAGCGTTAGCTGAAGCACAAGTTCAAGGGGTAGAAGAGGCTGCGGATGTAGAATTAGCTGCCTGGAGTGTCACTCGTGAGCAGGCAATCGAGGGATGGATCTTGTAGTAGACATCCTGCCGCGCCTGCAAATCGAGATCAAAGCAAGACTTGATACGCCGAGATCATCAAAGGATCTTTGGTAGTCTCGTTGGCGCAAGCTCTCGAGCTTGTGCCAACCAGACTAGATCTTTGGGTAATGGTAGAAGGCCTAAAGTATCTTATGGACTCTCTCTCTGCTCGTTCTCAAATATCATTGCATACGGTTCGATACCACGAATTGCGCACAGGCCGACATTAGCACGACCCATTCACAAAAGAACGAACAAATACCGCATGAATGCCTGTAGCTATACATATGGGGCTTAAAACTAGCGGACACACAATTATAGCTATAAATTTTAAGCGATACACTTGATTCCATAAAATTTAAAGGTATGAATCAAAACGAAAGTAGTAAGCTGTAGTATTGTAACGACTGCAGCTAGGTTTGGCCCATTCAGCAATGGCTTGGTGAATGGGTCGATCTAACGTTAGCTCGTACACACGCCCTAGACAAACTAAGGGTCAGCTACATCAACGTTGGCCGCTCCCAGGCAGCCACACACGCCGCGTTCAACAGCACCCAACAACACGACATCCTCTTTATAGGGGAACCCTACATCAACACCCTTCAGTAGGACAAGACGGGCCACCCCTCACATCCATCATGGAGGAGAGTCACACCGATCGAGAAACACACAAAACTCATCGCTTTCGTTAACGTTAGACTCAGGTCAGCGAGAGGCAGAATCAACAGGGCGGGTACAGTAGGCACAATCTCGAGAGTGCAGACCAATACCGTGGGGGTTTACCTCAACGGGAAGGCTCCCATCGAAGACCTCAGAGATGACCTGGCAAGCATCACCCGTGCAGGCAGGGTAGCAGTGGTAGGGGATTTCAATGCCCATTCGGTCACCTGGGGTGCACGAGCAAACAGCAGGGGAGAGGAAGTAGTTAACTGGGCAGTCGCATGAAACCTATCACAGCACATCAAGCGCACCACATGGAGGAGAGGGGATCAACACTCCACGCTAGATTTGGTGTCCACCAACATCCTAACGGACTTCACGGAGGACCCGCTCAACCACGCACACCTAGGCTCCGACCACGACCTCATTTCGGGCTCCTTTACATCCCTCTTCCCGGGCTATCGCAGCTACTCAACACCGGATTGGGATCCGTGGAGAGACTACATAGACAAGGAGAAACCATTCCTCCCACGCTACCAAGGGGACGCCTACAAGGAACTCCTCAGACTACACAACGAGTTCAGCAGGGTCAAGAACGTGGGGTACCGCTTCAAGAAATGGTGGGATGAGGAAGTTTCCGAACAGTTACGAAAAGTCAGGACCGCCGACCATGTTCAATACCCCCTGGCCTCTAAAGCGTTGAAGAAACTAATCCAGAGAAAGAAGAGGGAATGCTGAGAGAAGTTCTTAGTAGACTCGGGCAACAGGGACCCATGGGAAGTGACCCGCATCGCCAGGGACCCCTTCGGCGTAAAAGAATCCATGAGAGAGATCACAAACTCTGATGGTCTACTCCTCACGTCCCAACAAGACCTGGTCAGAGCCTTTGAGAAACAGAACCTAGTTCCCCCCGCAAATGGCTCTTTCCTCCCTTAGTAATAGCCGAGAGCCCCACCCCGCACAAGGAAGCAGACGCGGACTCAGCTTCCTTCCCGAGAATACAAAAGACACAACTAGACCAAGACCAAGTGGACCGAAATAGCCCTCCTATGCACTCAAAAAATCGCCTGCGAATAAGACTGCAACAAATGTTTCGAGACCATTACATATGCCCTCAAATAGTCCATCTCCACTCGTCGCATTACAAAATGGTCAAGACCATGGTGGAACCCTGACCTCGCCGAAATGTCAAGAATTAAAAACAGCACCTCCGAGACTTCAAGGCAGGAACCACTGACAAACACACAGGCAATAAAACCCGCAACGCCTACCTCTGCGCTACAAGAAAAGCCACCTCGAAATACCGAAACACTACGGTGGAAAAAAAGAACTCCAAGTCCCTGTTGAACACAGTACGAAAAGCTTTCCCATAGAAAGCTTCTAGCATCGTCAACATCATGGGAGCCACAACCTTCCAAGACAAAGCTCAAATCCTCGACTAATACCTCTTTCCCCCCCCCCCCCCCCCCCGCCCCCACACCCCCCCCCCAAGGCAGGCCCCGCCCCCCCGTGTTAGTAGCGGGT
>Ga0307511_10003390_pt1 | contig 16384 bp, 15 predicted proteins | sample 13_EM_MG_FD_200266 | JGI IMG/M metagenome (GOLD analysis project Ga0307511, IMG submission 200266) | Populus trichocarpa ectomycorrhiza microbial communities from riparian zone in the Pacific Northwest, United States - 13_EM | ecosystem: Host-associated > Plants > Roots > Unclassified | place... | reverse complement strand
CAGTGCCCGGGGGGGAAGTTACCGCGGCCTCATTTTTTTTTTTTTTTTGTCTCAGGTCACCTGCTAGCGCGAATGATGTACGTACCAGGCATAAGGTTGCATAAACCCCCAAAATGAAGCTTTAGAGGGATACCAAGTTGCGGGGGAGAGCTTCACATTAGGGTGATTATATTGGAACCTTTTGAGGGCTATTGAGGGTGAACTATAGGTGCGATGCAGAGGTATATTAATGGCCCTTATTGCATATTCCGAGCATGGGCATCCATGTCTAATGCATGTCTGAGGGTCGCGGAAACTTTCCCCCAGGCACTGTATATATATATATAAGTTTGAAACCTATAAATCGGGAATCGGTAGACTTGACTTAATAGATTGCACGTGTTGCTGTTGGTATAGGGGTAGGACGTACGTAAGTCAGGTGGTCGATCAATGGTATTTCTAATTGGCTTTCTGAGCAGATTATATGACTGATTGAGTAGCTAAAGTACATAGTTCCGACGCTGGGGGTAAGAATAGTGGTATATAACAAGCAGAGTAAAACAGGCTGGGCTTGAAATCAATCTGAGCTTCCATTAGCCTTGAGAATGCTCAGCCTCTTGATAGAGGGCAGAGAGTACCTAGTCCTAGTGCGTATATAGGCCACAACAAAAACATGATACATTTTATAAAATTATAGCTCAGAAAGGGAGCATGGAGTTACCCTAAAACCTAACAACCCTTATTACATCTAACCGTAATTCTCCATATAACTCCTACTCCCGACTAATACCAACACCACCCAGCCATAAATATAATCTACAACTTATTCAACTCCTCCATTGCTTTCCTCAATTGCTCCCTCTTAACCTCCAACCCCCTCCGCCTGCGTTCCTTTTCTGGGTCTTCTTCGAGTAGTGCTCGGCACTTCGCATGAACTATATATGTGTTTTTATACAGTTAGCACAGTGCTTGATATACCCCAAGTCCAGGTACGGGTTGTGTAAGACTACTCAGAGCACTGAACTCACCTTCCGCACCTTCTTCCCCAAAGCCCAGCCCCATCCATAGCTCATCCCTCAACCCAACCTTAACCGCCTTCACCCACTCCCCTAACACACTCATGAAAACGTTATCGACAAACCTCCTCGTCGCCAGCTCGTAATACGCCCTAACTCCCGCAACCAACTCAATTTCGTTTGCGTATTTATCATTTGCTGGAAGCTGTGCGTCCTTCTCTTCTTGTTGGAGTTTTTTCTCTTCTGCGACGCGCTTCTTTGGAGTTAAATTTGCATCGGTGTTTAGTTTCCTCCGCTTAATCTCCCTTTGGTCTTCCCGGTTTCTGGCTCTGAGCTCGAGAAGCTTCTCGTGGTGCCTTCCTTTGGTTGTCTTGAATGTTGCTTCGTTTAGGGTGGCTATTTGGTCTTTTTCTAGCTTGTATATACGACACAGGACGTTTTCAACCTGTCTTTCAAAGCATCGGTTGAGAAATTCCTCAAGAATATCGTATGATTGGGTGTACAGGGGAGTTTTCTGATACCGCTGGAACCTTTTGACAAAGACGGAATGTATAACAGAGAGAAGCTGCCTCTGACAAGCATCAAGAAACCCACGGATGGCAGGGTCCCACAATACTAGAGCTCGCTTGGCTAAGTATTCCACTGCCTTTGAGTCCACCTGATCAGGGATCTGGCCACCGGCATTTGATTCGATGATCTTGTTGATTTGGCTCAGAGTGTAGGTATTGGCAATTGTCAGAGTTTCTCCAGTCCAAGGTCGCTTCCTACTTGATCCCGGAGTGGTAGAATCTCTCCCAGCTGCAACCTCACGATTGAGAGGTTGAGGCGTAGGCTTTTTGGGTGTCACGAGCACCTCGGAAGCTTTAGCCTTTTGATCCCAGGACTCACCATCACTGTCGTCGTCTAGGAGTGAGATCACAAGACTCGATTCGCCTCTTTTGGGAGTAGGGCTTTCCTCCCGCGCCATAGCCATTCTTGCAATATTCTCCTCCTCTTCGGTCCTGAACCACTGTATCCTCGGTGTCAATGAATCTAAAACCTTCCCCAACTCCCGTGCGTTATGCTTCAGTCCCATCTGTAGCTTGTTTTTCTCCAGCCCATTACCACCCTGTATATACTCCCCCGCCATAAATGAAAATTTCGTCAGCAGGTTCTGGATTAAATAAAAATGGTTATCTGCCGCTGGTGGTGGGAGATTATTGAGCTCCATTTGGACACTCTCCGCCTGCATCCTGATTGTTCCCACAATACCCGGTAGCCGGAGGCGTATTGTCTCCCCGAGCTTCTGAGCAAGAAATTTCGTCAAAGCGACAGTGCCAAAACGGTGTGACATATCTGCTAATTCGGTCGCCCATGGTTCTCTAGATGAGAAGAATTCACACTCTGCACGGCGGGCTTCGGTATGAGAGATCCCGCGGACAAGCTCGTCCTGGCTGGGCTGTTTGGTAACGAAATATCCGTGCTTGAGCTTATGGGCTTTACCACGGAGGATGTCAATCCATTGCTGGAATTCACCAGGGGAGACTGTGTCGGGTTTCGTTAGAGCACCTGACTAGGGTTAGGAAGCTGTAGCTCGGTGGATGCTCGGCTCAGGGTAACTAACCTACTGTTCGCTCCTCTCCCATTTCTCGCGCTAGGCGAGCAGCAGATTGATTGACAGCGTCGTCTGAGGAAATTTGTTTTTAACTAAGTGAAATCTACACATGGAGGGCAGCCCTGAACTGACCTTTCATCGTCATTGCCAGTAAGATCAAACAATCTTCTTCCTTTACGTATTCCTTCACGAGATTAGTCACGAGATCAATCAGATAGTCCTCGCTGTCCTATGCTATACGTCAGTACAGTGCACAGAGATGAGTAGAAATATGTCCGTAACCACATACCGACTCCGTGGTCTGGATTACTCCTGGTAAATCAATAAAAGCCAGATTAGGCAATCCTGGCTCCGTGATCTAATCCAAGGTTAGACATTATCCCCACCAAGACCCACAAGTGCGAATGTATTACTCGCCTCTAAACAAACCACATTTGGACTAAATTTCACTTCAAAGTCCTCCACCGCTGCATTAGAACCCCCCAGCTCCTGCTTCATGGCAAAATCCTTCCATCGTTTACCTGGATTCAAAACAGCACTCTGAGCTCTCATTAACGCTCCCTCAACCTCCGCTTTCGAAGACAGCTCCAGGAATAGATGCTGCTCAACAGACTGGTCGACCCACGGATTATTCGTCCCTCGGGAGCCACTCGAAGCTGGGGAATACTTTTTGTTGAAGCGTAGGGATACTTTACATTGCCATGTTAAAGTTGGCTCCTCAGGTTCTGAGAGGTTGATTTCTAAGGGGCACTATCTCCCCCAACCATAGTAGTTAGCCTGTTTAGAGTGAAGAACCCCAAACACCTCTAAGGAAGCATACCCTGGTGCAGGTCCCTGTATACCGTGGAACTTTAATCTGTTACTCCAATCAGTATATCACGCAGAGTAACCAGGTTCAAGCCAGATGACACCCACCCCTGATATTGCTTCAATAAGGCTAGATTTTCCGGCACTTTGGTTCCCCACGACAGCTATCCTAGGCAAACCCAGTCCCAGCCCTTCTATCCCCGCAGCCCGTAGCTTGTTTACCAACTCTACCATTTTCCTCATCCCTCCACCAAGGGTGTCCAGTCCGGTGCCTACTGGAGGAGGGGTAGCTTCCTGGCTGGCGGTACTAGACTCAATATCCTCGCCCCCAGATCTAGCAGTAGTATCCCCTCCCGGCTCATTCTCTCCATCTTGCCGTGGCTGTAACGGCCCATTTGCAGTATGCAAGCCTGTTTTCTCCATTTTCCCTAGTGATAAATATAACTTCCCAGGGCCGTAAACTTAGTGTTTGGAAGGATGGTAGTGTTAGAATTGAGAACTAACTCTCACGGTCTGTGATGAGCCCTGGCATTTCAACCCACGCCATATGAGTGGGACACCCAAGATCATTGTGGAATGTCCGAGACCTACGTTTGGTAGATGGAAGCTCATGAAGCAAACAAGTATCAGAAAGCAAATATTCCGTGTGATTATGAGAGTCTTGAGCCTCAGAGCAAACAACGAAGTCTCAAGCCTCTTTGGGTTGCTCGTTGATAAGCAGCCCATAGCAGCCCTCCCGTAAAAGAATACGAAAATTGGCTGCAATTGGGTACATAGAAAAACTAAGATATTTTTATCTCTGTCCCATGGCCAATGCAATTCATGCAGCAGAACACCACACAGGAAGTGTATGACCATCCATACACCACGAGCAAACACAAACTTTTAATCTTCCCCCCATGACGTCTTCGATCCATATTTGTTCCACTTCTGCATCAAACCGAAAATTAGTAAACCTCCAGAACCTTCGGGACCACGAGACATACTTCCAGACTCATAACCCACATAAATGTTCCGATCCCGTCAACCTCCACTCTACTCAGGGCCGATTATGCCAAGCCTGAGACTAGGTCCTCGCCCAGGCTCTGCACGGATACGCGTTCACCAGTTTTCCCAGTATCTAGGTACCTTACGTGTGCTCCACCTCATGTTATATCCACCCTGTACCCTGCAACATCGGAACATTTCCTCCTCCCGCACCAAATTGGCATGTTGGGATCATCTCCCTTTTCCCCGTAGAGGGAGGTAGGTATGGTGTAACGACCGGGTAGGGGGTAGCGGCCCCTGTGGCACGAGGCTAATGTAGTATAAGTTGACGTCAAGGAGTACCCGGTAGGCTCAAGCTGGATTGAGTACTCTTGCCCCAACCACAAGAGTATAAATAATATGCTCAAAATTGAGCATATCATGAAGCATACTGTTACCAGATTGTAAGATATCACTTGAGCAGCTCCTACCTGGTAGTTACACCATACCCTCGACTGATCCCAGTGCTCTCCACCCTTGTCTACTACATATCCTCGGGAAAACTTCCTGTACGTGTTTTTGAGACCTTGTCTTAACGCTACGCTAGAACCACACCATGCCACTTTTCTGGAATCAAGAAACTTACGTGCAATCTTCACTATTACCATACCGTGGATTAGATTTGTACATGATGAACTGCTCGCGTTCCCGAAAAGCCGCCGGATAAGATAGAGCTACACCTGAGAGGGTATCGAAATTGGGGAGCAGCGGCCAGTGGTACGGTTGGGCAATCTTCCGAGCAAACCTCGGGGGATGCGTTGCCTCGTCACAGTCACAGACTAGATGGCTTGAATACGAGGTATCGAAATTTGCACCTCCCATGGGCATCATGTTGCTCGGGTACAGTATGTGACTAACCTTGTTCTGTTAAGGCATTCTCTGTCGGGCAGGGGATTGGGTTCTAGAAGACCTGAGTAAGTAGCCTCGATCAGACCCTCCGCTAGTTGTGATCCCCCAGAGCATACATGTACTTAGTCTGGTTGTACTCTAACTTAAAGCTGGCACGGATCCGTAAATCCACGTGCAAACGTTCTAGTGACCCCACGGGGCGAGCCTGAAGCCATCCGCCCTCGGTATATGCGCCAAGTCCGACTATTTCCTCTTCTCTTACAAAGGTTCCCAATACGGCAGCCAAGTATTGAACTCGTATTAGGGTGTGGATACCGCCAAGAAGAAAATCTACCGGACCGTACAGCTGTAGAATAACTACTTTGCATCGAGAACGCTCCAGTCACGATAAAGCAATCAGTAACACCAGAAGTTACACCTGTGAAATTATCTAGAACTTTTCCCCCTCAATAAACTAGTAGGTAGTACAGAAGTTGTATAAGCATACATGGGTATAATAAGTACATGGTTCTATCTCGATAAATTTCTACCAGTGGTTAGAAAAAAGACCTAGCCATTAAACGTAAGAAAAGGGGAGAGAAAAACGAATGACAGTCTGAGCCAGGCAAATGTATGCTATTCCCCAAAATTCGACACGGTAAATACACCATTAAAAATTATATAACCAACACCAACCTCGTCTAAATGTAGTCGTAGCACAAGGTCCCCCCTTGAATATGCATGAGCTCCCACAATTGCACTTCAGCGCCCACTTCGCCCAAATTGACCTTGAAATCCAGAGTGACATTCCCGGCGGCTTTGTTCTTATAATCAAAGGGAACGATGGGGCCTGAGATGTCTTGTGTGCGTGACCAGATCATTTGCTTTTGCCAGTTCCACCATATACGGTCAAGGTTCGCGTGGTGGAGCCAGAAAATAGGATCTGTCAAAGTATTAGATTATGTATAAATTACGATTGGGCTTGGATTGTTTCAGGGGCTTGCACGTACCAGCAGGGCTGTTGTAAACGTTACTAATGGAACCTAACACGCCACCAACAGAGAAATGCCCACCGCCGTGAATATTTGGAACGTCGAAGTTCGGGACGTTCTCCATCCTCCTAGTGAAGCTTCCAAAATCGGGTTTGCTCATAACCTCATCAACAACTGACTGAAGCAAGTTGGAGGCGGCAAGAGTAGGTGCAAAGTCTCTTGTCAAACAATGTGGGTTAGTCTTGCTGGTATCATTTGTGGGTCCAAGGTTCAAGACGAAGTTGGGCCAGGTGAATGGACCATCCTTCACGCATCCACCACCTGTCCTAACCAGGCCGAAAGGGTTCTTCTCTTTCGTTAGAGGAATGTAAGGCCCATTTCCACCAAGCCCAGTCTCTGCGTCAAAGATAGGCCAGTCACCCATCCTCTTCCCTGACCTGGTATCGATTGTCCAATCCCAGTATCTAACTCCATGTCAGTTTCAATCCTCTCTCGTCTTAAGTTGCTGGGTGGGCATACGGTAGGCCATATTTGTATTCACACTCTTCCCGAAGAGCCTTCTCAAATGTTGCAAGGTGGTATCTGTGCCATGGTAAGAAGTGCCCCTATCAGATCCAGAGCGTCAGTCTAACGAAAGGAAGATATGTGTGACTCCTGTACTTACAACCCAATGGATGTGATCAGTTTGGGCACTATGAATCCCTTGAAAGTCGTCGTATCTGCTTTTTGCACCCTTGATCGTGGCCTGAGCCTTGGAGGGCCTTTTTGCGAGGCAGAGTACAGCATCAATATAGCCATTCTTCTCCGTTGTGTTCATCGCCCGCCTAATCCATGCGTCAGCTTGTAGATCAATACCTACCCACAGAAAACAGATTCGAAATACCACTCCTTTCGCGGGGTATATGGCCATGTGCAATAAGCACGTTCCTCTAGTCCTGCTCCACGAGCCTCCAAGTGATCATTTGAACCTATGAGCGGGGTGGCAGCTGCATTCGTAGCCACCGCCAGCTGCAGCATCACTCCGAGGAGTGATACAAACGAAGGATTGAGAAATTGCATCTCCGTATTTTTGTTGTGCTTTATGCCGAGTTGATTGGTACCAGTACGAAAGAATATCTAAATGAGTGGCAGAAGGATATCGATTCCTCCAAACAAATTTGATATATTCCAGCTCTCTTCACTAGTCCCCAACGTTTTCCGCAGGCCGCAGCCGGGCGATCAGTAGGCTTTATTTATGGCAGGCAATTAGCCTCTTGATTGCATAGGTTGATCTAACCCTACACGTTCTCAGTGTCATCTATCTCCGGTGCTGAATAACTCGTCTTTGGTGTTTATTAGCCGGATAGCAGCCTCCCATACAAGCTCACATCCTGGTTCCTGGTATGAATTTTTTGCGACCGGCTCCACAGCCCTCTAAACCAACGGTATGGGGTTTTTAGGCCCGAAACTATTTCCCTTGGACAAAGCCACTTCGCGGGGGGCGCTGTATACAGATGTCTCTCTTTCGTACAGCCTGCATCGGAGCTCAATATCTGTAGTCTGGTTGGCACAAGCCGCTCTCCTACAATATCTGCTAGGTAAAACCATCCATATCGGGATCTTTACTCAGAGAAGGAAATTTATAAGTATGGGGGCAACGGTTTCCGGACCAATTTTGACTTTATACCAAAGTTAGCCCAAAACCTGACCTTCTGTAGAATCAAGAAAAAATCCCCAGGGCTTTAGGTGTTTTGAAATATAGACCCACCTCCATGGTACAGAATGAGTGAGGCCAACCCTTAGTTTAAGGCGCCTCGCGAATAAGATTATGACGCCCCACCAAAATGATAATACATTTGTATAGGCATTGGGATCCCGCGTTCAAGACCATAATCTTACTCGCAAGTTTCTACGGTATATGTATTCTAGGTTTCTATGGCTCCAACCCCATATGTTGAACTGAAGGGAGTTGTTGCTAGGACCCAAACAAAATGCCAAAAATTTCTACATTCAGATGTACCATGGGTTTGGAGTTATAGAAGTCATTATCAATATGATCTTAAAGCTTCTTAAGATAAAGGAATGATGATGTGTTCTACTACATATAGCAGTTTCAGGACACTGCATTAGAATGGCTTTTTTTTAATGATTTGTCAAGGTATGCTAGTTTGTAGGGTAAAACAGCCACTGTCTGGAAACGAAATGACCTACAGCTATTGTCTTGCTCATGAAGCTATGTATAGTTCAGATTGTCCCTACGAAGAATAACTAAAAATCGCCACAAACATAATTATCAAGCTCTTTAGTAGTTATATAATAGCTATCTAAAAATTCCCCATCTTTATGATATCATGGCTTATATACAAACAAGACCATGTGTAGAAAGAAAGTGAGATGTCTAGCTACCATACAAATTTATATAAACGATGCACACCAGTCAACTAAATATGATCACCACAGATTAATGTTTAAGAATTCCACTTCAGATAAATAATTCTAGGACTCCTGGATTTTGAATCTTAAAGAATTTTGTTAGAGAGGCACTTTGGCGGTTTTTGTTTTTTATTTTATTTTATTTTATTTTATTTTATACTCAATTACTCATATGCGGAGGGCCATGATGAGCCAGCGGAAGTCCGACTGGTTTCAGGCGAGGGCCAAATTAATCTGGCCACGCCGGCGTCTATATACAAGTAAAGTCTGGTCTATAATGAAATGTATGAAAACCAACCCACCGCGTCTCCCCTGCATGTAAATGAAATCGAAAAAATTGCATCAAAATTCACTGTAAATAGTCTTGAAAAATTCTTTCGCTGCGTCTCACGCCTCTTCGTCTTCGCTTCTCCGTATGTAGCTCGCTTTATCTAACTCCTCCAATGAGGTGGAGGTGCTCTTGCATAATGGAGGTTCGGACATTCGAACACTATGTGGTTGCCGTCCTCCAGTGGGTGGCCGCACTTGCAGGATGGGTCTTCCGTCTTGTGTAGGTGGTGTAGCCATGAACGTTGTGGGCCTCTATGGATTTTGATGTAAAACTGCTAGTCGGATTGACACGGAATTATGCATGTTCTATCAGCGGAAGCCCACATGAACCACACTGGATTTAAGCTTAATATTTCATTAAATAAATTCATGATCTTACCTAGTAGTCTTCCGTGAGCCCCTGCATATTGAAAACTGGTCTTATCATGCATACAGCTTAGTTACCCAGTAGTGGTACTAAAATATTTGGTTAACTCCTCCAAGAGAATGTAATAGGGCTATCTGTCAACATGGGGTATAATATGGTCTCGTGGTATAATAGTCTCGACCCAGAGTTTTTTAAATATCTACTACACTAATACTTTGTTCACAGCAAGGCCAGGGATGAGCGTGCAAGTAGGGCCTCCCATAGAGTGTTTTGAACCAGAAACTGCCCAGCGGCGTAAGTAGCTAATAGGCAGGGTCGTCTAATTATGTCTATTACAATATGAAGTGGTACAGCATAATACGATATTTCAAAAGAGGAAACTTGAATTGGTCTGCTGATCGAAGTTACTCGATGTTGGGTTAGCAACAGCGCTCCCCTATTGTACTGTGCTTGGGTTCCGGGAAGTTCCGAGAATCTTGTTCAGCTTTTCGTGGTTGTTACTTGGAGGGTTTCATGACCTGTTAATACGCTTGAACTTTGATTTGACGTGTGTGGTAAGCTGTGGGAGAATACTTACAAACATGATTGTCGAACGCGAGGAGAATTAGGCACCTAAATCCTAAGCCCTCGAGATTTAAGGAAAACCACAGTGGATGTCCGATTTAAAAGACAGACAGAGGAAGGGTCTAGAGGAAGTGGCAGGGAGAATTTAAGCTTAATACCCCTAGTCCCGAATCCGAACCTGATAGCCACTAGAGTACCATGCAAGTATTCCTCCTTATGGTACTTCGTAGCCTTGACCAAATACAGAGTGAAATTTCGATATAAGCAACTCCTCGGACCAGTATGAAGTTGCTAAGTTTCTTATAACATGGGTCACGTGAATGATACGGTTGCCCAAAAGGGAATGAGCTTGTTTGGTGACCCAATCCAAGCCCAACCGAGACTAATACCTCAATATTTAGACTAAAAGGTCAGATGATACTCTAGATGGAGTATAGCTCCTTGTACACAAGACTACCCTTCGTTTTAAGAAGCTTGCATTTTAATGCATTACTAAGTAAATACTTGCTTTAATTAGATTTGCCAATTTCTTCTGCAATGGTCCATGATTTCAGGGTAACTGGATTGATCAGCTGGGCAGGTGAATCTCCACTACAGTAGGCGTGTTAGGCGTGTAAACGACCTAGATATACTATACCAATGGTGTCCGTGAAGAGAGCGTTGCAAAGACTACCTAGGTAGTTCACCATCCGTACTGAATTGGTTCGCTCCTCATACACGGCTAATTATAACCAAAATACATGTATAAAAACTCTAGCTAGGAGCTAGGTTGACTATGACGCCCCTGGCGTGGACTGATCCTTAGTTACCTACTCTATAGTCAATGCCACAAAGTTGAACAGATTATTAGCCTTGCCTAAGGAAAAAGTATTTTATATTATCATCATTATCCTAGGCCTATAAAAGAACACTCAAACCGAATCTTAAATCCACAGGAGCTATTTTGGCTTTTTAGATTTTTGACAGAGACTGCAAGTTGCGGTTCAAGGTTAATAATACTACTTACTCACCGACCAATATAAGGCAGCTATATCTAGAGGCCTCGCGCTCCAATGTGCTCCTACATTGTTCACCTCCATCTCATACGCGCACACATAACTACCTAAGTGACGCATATATAGAGAAGAATGCACATAAGGTATTTTAGTACTCACAATTCAATTCAATCCTAATTCCACACCATTCAATCTTGAGAAGGCACCCCGCAAAAAAGAAAAAAAGGCAAAAAAGAGTTCATCCTCGCGGTACGCTTAGACTACATCTCCCCCACCAGTGTCGGTCAAGCAACGGATCTAGCCCCGAAGAAAGCACAAATTAATGTGCCTTTATCGGGATTCGAACCCTGGTAGTACTCCCACCCCAGGATCACCGAACTCTTTTCGAGTCATTTTACCGGTTCACCACGAGGGCAGGCATTGGTGATAGGCATTCAAAACAATAGAATATAAGCCAGAGTAGAACAGCTCGAAGCCACGTGACTAGCACAGACACGGTCTCTAGCAAGCCAGACTATAACGGTCTTTTAGTCTGGCTATGGTCCCTACGACTATATAGTGCCCGTCAGACTACTCATACTTGTAACAAACCATCTCGCGACTGGTACTCGACCCCGAAATCATTATCACCATGAGGTGCCTACACCACAACCCAAACGGCTAATATAAGAGCCCAAGCAGTCTACTAGAGCACCTCTGACAATGCACCCATATAGCTCCAAGATACACCCAGATCACGACACTATGACTGCTCAGCCTCGAGAATAGTCTGAATGGCAGGGCCCTCCTCTACTTCGAGCACATGGTCGCTAACTAAGAAGTGAACAAGAACCTTTATGACATTAGCCCAGGAAACCACGAGCGACGAGAAGTGGCGCAAGCATACAGGTCGGCAGCAGCTCCCTGGACACCATCACTCCTCATGCTCCAGAAACCTCACCGTCATTCGCAGCTCTTGTGCTCAGCATGGCCTCAGACTATGGGCTGGGCTGTGTCGGCCTGAGGCCCTCGACCATAGTAGTCTCATATGATACATCTAGTGAATTTCAGTCTTACATACTTCCTACTTGTCTGCCTCTCATCTCAGGGACCCCCTTTTCTGCTTGCTGGGCGCCCTGCTGGTGCTTTATTTTCCTTTGTTTCTGCGATATGACTTAATTTAAGAAGAAGCCGTGCTAATGACATTGTCTGGGGCGTATCTCGGATATGGTGTTCTAGACCACTGTTTGTCAATTTGTACTACTAAACGTGCCATTCAGACTATGATTACTGCTGAGCCGTGGCTTTCAGGTCAGTGTTTTCAAAGTAAGTTCTGCCTGTATTTGGTACAAGAGGGGTTACGAACAGGAGACATCGAATACTGCCCCAGCATGTGTGCGGTTACAGTTACCCTGAATTCAAGTCCCTACCAGGCCTGATTTGTCTTCAAGAGTAATCCATCTGAAAGCGAAATGTCACAATTAAATTACTAGTTTTGGCAAATTGTAGCAGAGATTGGATGATGCCAAAGTCAGGGGAAGACCCCTGAATAGAGGAATGCCTACCCATTACCCTGAACCGAGGCGCTCCATAGTTGTGTACTTTTATCTTACAGGTGTCTTCTGGACGGAATATCGCCTTCTGCACTAAGCCTACCTATCCGAATATCGTTATTACAGTTTCAGGCATTGGTTAATGACTACCAATTGCTAGAGCCTGACGCTGCGGTCTTCTGCGGCCTTCTACCGGTCAAAGAGTGCAAGAATTAGCAACTAATTGTCATTCCTATCTATAGACATCCTGCAGCTCCCGTGCCACGCGGCTCTTTACATGATAGTCCAGTCCGTCCCAAAGCAAATTTCGTTTACCACAGATTGCAACTTGTAAGGGAAGAGGCTAGAGAGAAGGAGCCGGCTGCCAGTAAGAACAGAGCCTGCAAATCAGGGAGGCTGGTGTTGAGTTCCATCCTTACCCTGTTACATTTGTGGACGTCACGCACGTCCAATCGGTTTCTTGCAGCCACGGCAAACGCAGGAGTTCTGCCGTCCACTAGCAGGTGACGCTGCGATATATGATCTACGCACGGGATCGTGCGTCTAGAACTGTTCTGGCGTTTACCGTGGCAGATACCCATCCACATGCTAATATTAGAATGCTGGCTAGCTGCCGTGAAGATCATCGGGGTGTTGGACAGAGGCTTCAGTACCTAACCTCTGGTAGCCTCATGTCAACTGCAAATACGCGAGTGTCCTGCAACACTGCCGGTCATGAGCAATGTTGTACTTCCTTCCCTGCTGAGCTTGGACCGATAACTCGATGTCACATTGATTGGCTCGAGTCATGTGTGCGGTATTTCGAAGGTGTACCTCCGATCCGCGCCGATCTCTAATGGACGGCTTTTGTCCTCGCATCCAGGCTAAAGGCCATCATGCAAATATGGGTATTCTAGTTGCGAGCATGCAATAGTAGCTTGCAGTGTGAAGTTTTGCTGTGCTGAAAAAAAGGTGTGTGGCCCCGAAGTGAAGCTGTGATATCACTGGAGATTAACAGTCTCTTCCTCAGTACCGGTAACATGGGGAATCATTCGGAATTAACAGCCCACGTCGGGTGGGCTGAGGCAAGAAAGTTTGGTGCACTCTGAACGGCAGGATCTCGGTTCCAGATCTAGAGAAAGACCATAAGGGTGTCATACCCAGACTAGTATCATACATACCCACCTACCCGACAATTTGCCTTTTCAATATATCAAGTACTGTTCTCCAAGAGGTATTGTCAGGCGGGTGGTGATGGTACACCAACCAGCCAGAGGAGCACCAAAGATGCAGTGGTAGGGTAGTACCGGTAGCTGGCTTCAGGTGATGTTATCACATTCGTCCAATGTCAATTCCTGTTCATGGGTCTCCATCTGGAAATGTTTCCCGACAAATGCGTCTCTGAATCTTCTCCAGTAACGACACTCTATCGAACCAACACTTCGCTCAGCAACAAAAAGACCACATTCACGTCATAACTCCGGTAATGACGGCTCTCATACGGTACTTTCAGGGGCTACAAGCAAGGATTCAACCCAACGCACATGCAGCTCTTGTTCTCTGGGCTTATCCTTATCCATGATAGTTCGCCCCGCGCATGCAGTATGCGATCCTGCAGGCGCCGATCTCTCAAACCTGATTGGAGGGACTGCACTACGCTCAACTGCATTGGGATTCGCTTGGGGTTCACCTCCACGCTTTATCAGGTCGATGGGTGGGGAATCGGGGGGGCGGGGGTCTGGGGGCGGTTGCAAGTGCAATGTGATATGGTACCTAGCGCATGTCAACAGTCAAAGACAACAATGACGGCGCCCGGTGGTGCCTGGGTCTTATTCAAGGAGACTCCCACCCCGAGAGTACTCAAATATCTCTCCTCGATTGAAGTTGTTCATCAGGGGCAGTATTTACGACTTCAGACCGACCGGATTTGATACGATATTGGAAGCAGTTTGCTCTAGCAGCTTTGGAAAGTGACTTAGCCGTTGATATTCCACAAAGCTGACGATTGCAACGTTGAAGGCTTAACTGCTGGATTCACTGCTCTCATCCTCTATAAGTCCCGAGATATTCTAAATTCTCTACCAAATTCCCCGAGTCTTGCGAATATTTACTCAATCGGCTGTACGTGCTACACCATACAAAGGGAATATCATATCGACACCTGCTAAAAAGAGGTATGGAATTCCAGCCTTTCCACGGCTCCTTGCACCACAATGCCCGCCTGCAAATATGACTCTTTTTACAAATAAATCCGTCCGAGTTCCAATTAGACTGACTGTCCCCATTTCCAGATCCTACCCTAACTCATAACCCCCAACAATCAGCAACATGATCCCAGTCAACATTGCACGCCTGTTCTGCTCCTTCGCCGCCATTTTCCCTGAAATCGCCAGTAACCCTCAATGTTCAGACATTGCCCCCAAATCCACTTCTGCCCTCCACACGTTTACCTATGCTCCTTCCATCGCCCCCGCGCCGGCAATCCCTAAGGACACCCCGCTCCAATTCAATGGCAGCTATCCTGGGCAGGGAGACGTCCCTGGGCAACTTGGTTGGTGGTCAAGGGGAGCTAATGGGAATGCACCAGTGGATTTGGTCAGTTTTGTCCAGTATGATGCGGATTCTGGGGTGGTATTTTGGGCTGAGAGGACAAGATTCGAGGTGTAAGCAATGCCCATCCATGTTCTTCCCACTGGCATGTCTTACCACCTGGGGATGTGTACTAACTTGAAGGTTTTATGTGGGATAGGTATTTGTCCGCCGTAACGGAGAAGACTTATGCAGTTAAACTCGGCCAACCTGGGTCAGAGGCTCCGGCGGGACTAGCAGGGAATTGGACTGTTAGTAAGATTTCTAAGAGCTCTTCCGATACGGCGCAAGAGTATGGGTTTGGGTGGGAGGGGGATTATGAGAGCTGGTTTACATGTGAGGGGAAGGGGGGTGATGCGGGGTATTATGGGCTCTACTTGTAAGTTTTCCTCCGGGTCGTGGTGGGGGACGAATATAGGTGCTAACATAATGGGTGGGATGTAGTGGAGAGAAACTCGATGGATGTGGAGATCACTTTGTGCTGGACGTGGATTATGAACAGCCATCTCAGTAGGGCAAGGCTTAGATGGCGGCATGGAGTCGCCCCGGCACATGCAGCAACCTACACGGATTCGGCGTGAAACCATCACTCGGCATTACAAAACGACAGAACCTCAAAACCGAACTACATCAAGGGTAGAGGGGAGGGGGTCGGGGTCCTATATTCTTTTGGACACAATTGGGATATGATACAATATGGAACGATTAATGTGAGCGGGCTATGTGGATTATGGGTGGCGGTGGATAATTATGTATATCATGATTTTCTTTTTTTGTAAATCTTTTCCATTTTTTCATTTTTCATTTGTATACTTGGCATTTTCAGGCGTTATTGCGAATTTAGGATAGGAAGGGTCGATCGATCGATCGATCAGGAGGAGGAGGGTGGGATTACTTTGGTGGATTAATTAATCTAAACGAAGGCTCTATGCAAAGACAAGTAGAACCTCGACTTGGGCTTTGGGGGGGGGGCAGGGTATAATCTACGCATGCATGAAAGATAGTTCTAGGAATAATGGAGAATGATAATATAAACGAAACACATAACATACCATACCTATGGCACATTCCGGCACGCACTTTTGCATGTCCGGATAAACTTCCTTGCGTTGCAATAATATCAAAGCCTTTTTTTTTTTTTCCGCAAAGATCGCATCGCACTTGGATACGGAAGTTTTATCTAACCCGAGGAGCTATATGTATGTATGTAGAGTACATGCAAGATAGTCTTGGATCTACCACCTAGGCCAAAATCTCGCGATTGTGTGGGTGTGCCTTCAACAAAAAGCATTCAAGGTTCAGGGTAAGTGTCACTAGACCCCCTTTCCCGGCCCCCCCCACGATATTCATCTCAACTCAATAGCTGCAAAAAAA
>Ga0307511_10003389_pt1 | contig 16386 bp, 10 predicted proteins | sample 13_EM_MG_FD_200266 | JGI IMG/M metagenome (GOLD analysis project Ga0307511, IMG submission 200266) | Populus trichocarpa ectomycorrhiza microbial communities from riparian zone in the Pacific Northwest, United States - 13_EM | ecosystem: Host-associated > Plants > Roots > Unclassified | place... | reverse complement strand
GTTCGGATTTTTCGGTTTCAGGCTTATAAAACCGAAACTGAACTGAACTAGTCGGTTTTTTCAAAATTCTAATCGGTTTAATCGGTTTTTTTTCACGGTTCAATTTTTTCAGTTATTTTTTTTTTTTGATTTTATTGATTTAATCAATTTTTTAATTTTTTTCTCATTCTCACTATGGTATAGTACAAACACACAATAATATAAGAATGAAATTATATATATATAAAAATTGAAGATAGAAGTTTCAGAGCATTCTGACAAGAGAAAAGGAAAGAGAAGCAAATAGCATATGCAATGACCTCATTCTGTATATAAATGTCGATCACGAGCGTGTGGCGTGCACACAAGTACACATTTCATGTACCTCAACCATGGTATGTTATGTAATAACAACGTAGATAATGATAAATTTTTTTTTAAGAATACTTCATAAAGAATAATTTTAAAGAATTGATCAAATGATTAAGAAATTATATTTTATTTTTTAAATTCGAGGTTGATATTTTAAGAAAATCATTAAATTATTCTACATGCAACAAATTCATGTCAAATATATTTATAAAATAACTCAAAAAAATTAATCTTAACTAATACGTAACATAACTTGAAAATATTAAATATGTATATAAAAAAGAAAAGTAATCTAACTTTAGACTTGTTTGAGATAAAAATTGTTTTTTATAGTGTTTTTTTATTTAAAAATATATTAGAATAATATTATATTATTTGTAAAATTAGTTTTTTAAATCAGTATATAAATTGATAAAAAATATAATTAAAAATTAACAAAAAAATTATACGGTTGAAATGTAATGCCAAATAACCCTTCCTTTTTTACAAATGTAAAATTCAACCTCAAATAAAAAGATGACTGTGGCAACCAGAATCTCACCAACTTGACAACGAAAAAGGCTAAAATAGTAATGTCACACCATCCCTCTGAGTCCTTTCCTCCCCCCCGCCTATTAAACAACTCCTCCAAGGCTCCAACCATCTCTACCTAAATCCCAACAATCGCTACTTACAAATTATTCTCTCTTGGAAGAAAAAGGAAAATCACTATCTAACCACTCTCTCAAAAATCTTTTCAATTACACCCCCGTGAAGCAACCCACCTGTATAATCACCATCAATCAACATGTGTGGCGGTGCTATCATCTCAGACTTCATCGCTCCGACAACCACCGCTCGATCTTCTCGGCGGTTGACCTCGGGCTTTGAGTGGCTTGAGCTGAAGAAACCCTTCAACAACAAGCACTTGAAGCCAGTTGTTGCTGATCCCGAAGATGATTTTGAGGCTGATTTTCAAGAGTTTAAGGATGAGTCTGATGTCGACGAGGATTATGATGTCTTTGCTGATGCCAAGCCTTTTGCTTTCTCTGCTAGTGTTTCTGAACCTGCTCAAAAACGTGGGCTCCCTCGTGGTAATAATGCCTTTTCTTTTGTTTGTTTGTCTTAATTTTTCTTGCTTAATTATTACGGTTATGGGTTAGCTGATTGTAGCTTAGAAATGGGTTTTTGTGATTTTTTTGGGAATCAAGTTTCTGGGAGATCGATGCTACAGTATTGAGAGTACGCTTTGCTAATTTTTATATGGCTTTTTTTCTTTCAAGTTTCTTACTTTCTTTAAAAAAAACTGATTTTGTGTCTTGATTTTTGGTAATTTTGAACTTGATGGGATATATGGTAGGTTATGTTGATCATAGTTTATTGAGGTGGCTTGTGGGTTTTTGTTTCTGATCATATTGATATGAGATAAATTTCTAGCTGTGTGTGCGTGTTCACTGATCATTTTTGCGGGATTAGATTTGTGTTCATTTTTCTTACAAAGCTTATACGTTCATGATGCAGATCTTGTAAGTTTCTGCTATGATCAGGAATTTTTTCTATATTAAAGGTTGTTTTTTCTTATTTATTTAGTGTTGGGCTATTATTATGTTTTGTTATTATTGTTGTTATTTTTCGGTTGTCTGTGTTATTAAATCTAGGACTTTGATTCGTGGAACCATCTCTTTTCATCAAGCTTTATTGTTTAATTTGTCCATTGCTCCTTTTTGGTTGTTAGATTTCCTTACAAGTGGAAGGAAAATAAATGATGAATAGTGAGAACTCAAAGCTGTGAAGTTTAAACCTTTTGAGATGGGGAGCAAAATCCTCTCTTATCCGTAGATTTCTGATTTTTGATGCTGGTTTGGTTGAAGTATATTTTTGGACAAAATTGGTTGTATAAGGTGTACTGATTTATTTTGGGTACAATTTATTATTATTATTATTATTATCTAGCAAAAAGATAGGACTTGTAAAACCAGTTAGATCTTAACTTTATGGATTCTTCAAATCATTAGCTGTTAAAATCTCTGCTCTTGCAGAAGAGACCTGTGTAAAATGCTTCTGGTGATGATCTCCTGCTGTTATCTGAGGTGTTAATAGCTAGTTTTATTGGGGGGGTGGGTTTTTTGGTTACATGATGTTGGTGTTAAATAAATTAAACGCAGATTTGATGGGGTTTCTCTTTTAGTTTAAATTTGAGAAAATCAAAATTGATAAATTACTATCTTGTCAGACAATAAGCTCTATGTAGTAAATAATTATTGAATTGCAATATAACTCCAGGTTAGGAAAATTTTGCTTCAAATCTTGATTTCATTTTGTGATTCAATGCAAGTAAAATTAGATCTTTTTATCTATTTAAAGCCAAAATTCTTCTTGTCGTTGTCTGCTTTCTGCCTCATGAGTGTTGTTTCTCCTTTTTGATATCTTCATAGTCTTTGCTCATGCAGCAGCACGCACCTAAAGTAGCTGTGCCCGTGTGCTTAATATCTTTCCTTATTTTTTTTTGGTTGTTATTGAAGGTTCTACTGCTGTTAAATCTGCTGGATTCAGTGGACCTGCTGAAAAATCAGCCAAGAGGAAGAGAAAGAACCAGTTTAGAGGAATTAGGCAGCGTCCATGGGGAAAATGGGCTGCTGAGATTCGTGATCCCAGGAAAGGGGTACGTGTCTGGTTGGGAACATTCAATACTGCAGAAGAAGCTGCTAGAGCATATGATTCTGAGGCACGTAGAATTCGTGGCAAGAAAGCTAAGGTGAACTTCCCTGATGAAGCTCCATGTGCTTCAGCAAGGCATCCAATTAAGGAAAACTCACAGAAACGACTTACGAAGGCAAATTTAAGCCAGGATTTTAGTTACTTGAGCAACCCAGAAACGGATTATAATAATATGGGCTTTGTGGAAGAGAAACCACAAGTGAGCCAGTTTGGAATAATGAATTCTTTCCCGGCCATTGGAGATTCTGGGGTGACGCCCTTGACTCCTGACAATGCTTCTATGTATTTCAATTCTGACAAGGGGAGCAACTCATTTGATTGTGACTTTGGGTGGGGAGAACAAGGCCCTGAAATGTTGTCTGTTCTTGCAGCAACTCCAGAAGTTGATGAATCCGTCTTTGTGGATGCTAATCCTAAGAAGTTGAAATCATACTCTGAGAATGAAGTGCCTGTTGAAGAGAAGAATGGGAAATCTCTGTCCGAAGAGTTGCTGGCTTTTGACAATCAGTTGATGAACCTTCAGATGCCAGATCTTGTGGGTAACTGGGAGGCTTCTCTTGATAGCTTCCTTAATGGAGACACAACTCAGGATGGCACAAACGCAGTGGACTTGTGGAGCTTCGAAGACTTCCCCTCCATGGTTGGGGGAGTTTATTGAGCCAACTTTTCTGTGCTTGCTAGGTTTTGTAAATAATAAGGCTACATGTTAGTGAGTTTCATCTCTACAAGTTATTGTTTTACTCTATTATGAGTTTCATCGATAATTGCCTCCTTTCATTTTGCTGCTCGTAGGAATGGTTGTTTATCTGAGATGGGAATGGAGTACAACACAGCTGAACATGCTTAAAGCCTCGGTGTGGGAGAAGCATTCTCAGGAGCTTTTTCCATATAAAAGTAGTACATTCGCTTTCCCGTTTTCATTACATTTTAAGTCATTGGACTTTGGAAGTTGGATTCTATGACTGTAATTTGACAATGTCGTGTGATTTATTTTGAGAACTGAAGCCTTAAATTTCAACTTTGTGGTTGGTTTTCCCCCGTGGCCATCATTTTTGAATCCTGATTAACCAGTACTTTGTATTGATAAATTCCTGAAAGAAAAAGTTGCTTGCCGTTATGGTTGAAAAGTCTCCGTATGTCCCAGATGCAAAGAATGATGGATGAAGTCAAATTAGGGCCATTTTCACTTTTCTTGTATTATTAAAGAATTTATCATTCTTATTTACTTGCCCTTGCAGGTGGAAAGGTGATGGTGCTTGTGAAGGGTCATCATCTTTTTCCCTGATAGACATTTTTAAACACAGAAGGACATGGATCATCCAGGGCTATCTCCTTCTCTTTGAATGATTCATGTTGTTTTTAAATTCAACTCCTGCCTGGTGACTTGAGCTCGGGAGATTGATCCAATCTCCCGTCCACCGACTGCGTTGCACATAGTAAAAGGTGATAGTTTTCAGAAGGTTGTCGTGATATGCTGATGTCCCATCATCTTCTAAAGCCGAGTAGCTCCAAAACTGAGGTGGCGGATTAGAGGAGGGATCTGGGATGGGCCCCACTGTAATATTTTGGGAGATCACAATATCTAGGATTGCGAGCCCTCTCTCAGACTGTGAAGTCTGGAATAGTATAGTGGAAAAGAAAATGCCAAATAAAATGGGATTCGACGATGCGTAAGGTCTCTCGTGACGTTTTTGTTTTTTTAGCAACAAGGTTTGAGCTGCAAAAGCTGTAGCAGCATCGGCTATATCTATCTAGCATGTGCCACTGCTTTCCCATTAGTGACTGCTGGGCTGAGCCAGTTAAAACTGCCGAACTGAGAACAGGAAGAGGTCCCACTGGCTCCTATCTCTTGTTACGAATGACTAAAATGCGCAGGCGACGCGAAGGAGACCAATTTTGAGATCGCATTTGAACAATCAAAACCATGACAGCTGCTGTTGAAAGCTGAATTGAACTAGTTTGATAGGCTGATACAGTGGCTCCTCTGTTTTGATTAGTTGATACCAGTTATCTAGCTCGTGCCTAGCTGCGGGCAGGATGTTTTTATTTTCCAGTGTTGCGTGTTTTTTTCTTGCACAAAAAATAAATTATAATTACAAATAGATAATAAATACAAACAAAAGGTATTAATGATAACTAAAGGTTAAATTGAAAAATTAAAAGATAAAAATTTATTAAGATATATGAAATTATAATATGAATAATAAATTTAATTGTGTTGAATAACTTTGTTTTTTGAAATTAGTTTTTAATGGATTGGATAATCATAAAAAAAAAACAAGTCAAATTAATCTTTTTTTAATGAAAAAATAAAATAAAAATGTCTACACACATTGTTAATGTGTTTTCTAAGATATATATAAAGTGTTTTTTAAAAGAAATTTAATTATGAATTCAAAATCTAACATAGTGGATTATATGTTTTTATAAAAATATTAAGATGATAATATATTGTATCGATTTAGGTAACTCGAGTTATAAGATCATAATAATTCCATAAAAAACAAATGGAAAGAAATTACGATGCTCAATCCCTAATCCACTCAATAAAGTGATATTCAAATTAAAAAAAAAACCCCTAGTTAATCTTGGTTAACTTATCAAACCAACAACTTAAGTTATGCACCTCATTGGATTTAAACACCTTTTTTATTTCAAAAATTGTTTTTCATTTAATCAATACACTGACCATATGCATGGAACTTTTTATATATAAAATAACAACTTTTTTTAAAAATAAAAATAGAGTTGGTTTTTTTAAAGTTGGATTAAAAAAGAGGTTTTTTTTTAATCAAGTCAAATAAAAAAAAACCTTTAAAAACAAAAACAAACAAACCAAGAAATGATGTATATTCAATTTTTTTTTTTAACTTTAAGAGGTTGAAAATATATTAAGATTTTTTTAAAAAAAAACAAGCTAGACACGTGGGCCTATCCACGCGTCTAGCCTGTAAAAGGCTTACCTCGCGCGCCAGGCCCATGAGCCACACCTTTTGTTTTCAATATTAAAATTGTTTGCCCTTTTATTTTTATTTTAAAACAAAATTAAAAGGCTAGATGTGTCATTTTCCCTGTAATTAAAAAATAATAATAATGTAAATAACACATCATCATCTACTAGCCTAGTTTCGAGTAACCAAGAGTTGCTGAAAAACTCGGTTTTAGTTTTTTTTTTTATATCATAAAACTCAAATTTCAACATGTTGTCTACCCAAAACATGTAGAAAACACTATAGACACCTTGACAAATAATATAGGGCCTCAAATAACCTAAAAATCGGTCCAAAAAACTCGAAATCAATCAAAAATGAAAACAACTACTTGATGTCAAATCTATATGTCAAATCTATTTTTTAATACATTTTGAAGGTAAAAAAACACTTAAGTGGAACTACTTTCATTGAATGAAACTCAGTAACACCAAATCATTCATTTTAATTGTCAGAATCGTGTCAACTAATTATTTCCTCTCTTTATCGACGGAATCCAGTGACATTCTCTTTTCTTTGTCAAACCAGAAACTGAAAACTAAGAAAAATGATGTTTTGGATCAAAATTAACTTTTCTTAAAATTTTAAAAATCAAGAGATCTAATATTTATAATTTAAAAAGTATGAGGATTTTAATGAATGTTTCGGCAAAATTTCAAAAGCACTATCTATTCCCTTTATTGTTTTAAATTTGATCCTCTGTCTTTTAACCTTGTTTTTTCTTAACTAAAATTGTCTTTCAATTTTGTCCCATAAAGGTGAAATAAAAAAAAAGTTTTGGGATGAAAAAAATACACACTATGTCAATCCACGACACAATAAATCTGCATCTATAGTGGCACGGACTATAGTATTTTGCCCATATCTTTTAATTTATAGTTATAGTTAATGCTCTATTATTGCTGTAGTACCCTCCCATGGTGTTCAATGCTCAACTGGAGAGCCGAGTTCCGAAGACTTGTGGCCTTGTGTTCTGTTGGTCATCAAAATTGAAGTTATAGGTTATAAGAGCATCTCCAATGGAAAATTCTATTTTGAAGAGTTAAATTAATAAAATAGCATTTTGAATAGTATAAATATGACCCTTTTTTTTATCATATCTATTCCAATGGAAAAAAGTCATTTGAAGAGTCAATTATATTGGAGTGGAAGAAACAAGTGTTTTATTATTTCTTAATAAGTTTGATGTTATTTTTTTTCCACATGGCTACATTTAATTGGTTTATTTTTTTAGTGGCCCCACTTTGTTGGTTTTGGCTTTTTTGAAAGATATGTAGGAATAACATTTGTGGGAGAGAAAAGACATTTTAGCATTTTGTTTAGCTCTTCCTTTGGAGTGTGCAAAATAAACATAAAAGAGCCAAAATAATATTTTTTTAATATTTAGCTTTCCATTTAGCACACCCGTTGGAGATGCTTTAATGGAAGATTGTCGGTGCTCTTTTTTTTTTTTGGGGGGGGTCCAATTTTAGTGTTATGTTTTAAGGCATAAAACGACGCATAACATATGAATAATATGACAAGAGTGAGAAGCCCAACCTCCTGAAACATTAATTAATTTTGGTTGTTTGTCGCGTATTTGATATCACTAATCTCTGTGTCAATTTTTGTGTAGAAAACAATCCATGTCTCTAGTTTTTTTTTCCAAAATATACTATTTTTGTTAAGACTAAGGGAATATCATAAGAATTTAACTCATCACAAGTTGACTGGAGGAACATGCTACCTTAACCATAAGTCCATTATACTATCTTACCACCTGGAGAAGAATCTTAATTGTGCAAACAAGCTAACCAATAATGCTGGGCTCGGTTCAGCACATTATATGGGTTAACCCGTGGCTCATTAAACGGTCGAAGAACTTAAGCCCAACACATGTTGCCAAACTAACTTAGCAATCAAACTATTTTTTCTGGGCAAACACTAATATAAAGACATGACATGGATGTTTCATCGAAAAATTTAGGTTCTTTGTGTTGCCCAGAATTCCACAATGCGTGTTCTTTCAAGACCTGCATTTTCTTTGTATTGTTTTTCTTTCTTTTCATAGTCATAGCCATAGGGATAACTGCTTTCGTTGTTATCTTTATTTGAAAGCCTCAAGAGCAAAGTTTTTCTCTGGAGACGATAAGAGTAGATTCATATAAACTCATTGCTTACTCCAATTCAACACTGTTTGTTTCATTTGTTGTCTCTTTGATCCTAAACGCTAAAAACCATAACAAATTTGGCATAAAATATAGCCCTTCAAGGCTTCATATTCTCCATGAAGGAATTCCAATAGGATTAATTTAAGTTCCTCAGTTCTATCAACCCACTCATAGTTGTAATATTGGTATAATGACACAAATTTCTCTCTCTTGTTTAAATGTCTCCCATATTTTTGATCAAGGTGCCTCAAAAGCAAAGGCGAGGAAGAATGTTGTACAAATGAAAATATTAGGCGATGTTAGACTCTACTTGCGGTTATCTAATCTAACATTGCCTCGGATCAAGGTTTGTTCCCCTGCATGGCATTTTATTAAGTGAAACCAATTAAGGATATGAAACAAATTGCATTGAAATGATATGAGAAATATTTCCTTATCTTCATAGCCTATAAAAATTGAAGGGTAGAGGAGTTTGTTTCTCTACTTTGCGTAGTTAAATTCTATTATATCCATCCAAGTCCAGAGAATGATTTAACATTTCAGCCTTTTCCCTGTATCTCATAACCTTTCAATCGACTTCTATGTTTTCAGGTTGCCCTGGAATGTGACATAGATTTCAACTATACAGAGTTTGCACTCAAAGATCAACTTTTTATAATGAAAGAAGTTCAAGATCTTATAGTATGTATTTTTCTTATCATTTACTGTCTCCATTTTACCCATTTTAAGGCTTCTTATCTTCTGAGATTACCAATATGCAATTCCCACTTTTCAGGCATCTTTTCCTGTTAATTCTGAATCAATCTCCAAGAAGTGCACATTAGCTTTGTATTTATAAAGATGGCGAAATTCACTCAATAGCAAGGATTCATATACATAAGATAAAAGTACACACATATTATTGTGCTGATATGTTACTCTACCACTAACCATCAAGCTAGTGATTTCTGTAACATCTCAAAATTGTTCTTAATTAATCGACTTTAACAGATTTGAGATAAGTCTCTTAGGTAAATTTGAGGTAAGTCTTTGGATATTTTGCTCCTGTATAGTTAACAAATTTAGGAGATTTGAATTTTTTTAGGAATCTTAACATATATATTTCTCTAGGTTTAAATGAATCATACGAGTCTCTATCTTTTGTGATTATACTGAATACACCATTTAGCTTATCCTTAAGCCTTGATAACAATCAATGGAATGACCCATTGTTCCACTATCATAATTGTATTTGGAATTTTCATTGTACCATTTAGGAAATGGTGGATAGATGGGTTTAAATGGTTAATGCATTATTTGATGAGTATTCAAGAGGGTTTGATAAATATCCTTAATAAGAATTGGAAGGGGAGAATACTTCTCTTGACATTTTCTTTTATGATTTGGATTTTGATTGTTATGATAACCAAGTTGAAACAAAGGCAAGTTGTTTTGTTTATTTTATTTGTAGCAATCTATTGTGAATTTTAAGGCAGAACAACATAAATCTTTGATGAACTAGGGGCATTATAAAAAAATTACAAACTTTAATTAACTAGATAAGAATTTTGATAAGGGTTTATGGAGGGACATGGAGCATATTCATAGTGAACTTCTTAGTATTGGCTTCTATGTGTGGGGGCCTCCCTTCAAAGTGAATGATTCGTCTTAGCAAATTAGTTAACTGAGCCATTTACGTTCTCAAAAGTTATCTTGCTTCTGCACAAGTTAAACTTCCTTTTTATCTTTGATTTGATTCTTGTAGATCTTGTTAGGAGTTGATGTTTAGGGGTGGGTTTATATTTCTTATTCAAAACAAGAAAAAAACACAATGTTGCAATGCCTATAAACATGGGATGCTTACCAAAACTGGTAAATTACATATGGGTTTGCCCTTCAAGGGTGATAATGATTGTCATCTATAGATTCAAAAACTTGATTTTATAATTACACCAACGAGGGAATCTATATCTATCTCAATCAATTTGTAATAGCTAAGACTTTTTTAGAATCTATATGACGACCATTTGCCACCCAAAAGTCCTGGAATTCAGGATGTTATATGTCGAACTTTCTTTGTTGCAATTTATAGATGATACATACATTCTAATGATATGTGTACTCATTAAATGAGCATGGATATGTTTTATATTTGTTTTTAAAAGGGTCTCAGATTTGTTCAATGACAGTCCTTGTAAGGACATTATGGTGGCATTGTAAGAAGCAATTAAGGCACATATGCCCATAATTACCAAGTAAGCACTCAGATATAATAGGCAGCAACATGGTTTTCAAGTGTGACAAAATCCTTTAATGTTCTAAAATCCTTTTCTTACAAGGATTCTTTGGCTGATTTTTCCTATTACATAGTTTTATACTAATAAACATAATTTTTTATTCAACCATTGGATTGCTAACAACCTCATGTTCATGTGATCCACATGCAAGAAAGACAAATCCTTAAAAGCCAAAGAATCAAGTTTGATAGGAGTGTGACACAAAGATTACATGAACCAAAGCACTAACAATATTGGAATATGAACCCCACCCAATGAATAACGAATCACAAACGAGAAGTATAAGGAAGAATGCCACAAAGTCAGTTATAGTTTGATAAGTTCAATTGTTCTTTGTTTAACCAAAGATAAAAGTGTTGTATCATTTAAAAAACAAGTTTATTAAAAACATCACGGTTGAAAAGCTAAAATCTAAGTACAAGTTAAATAACCTTATTTATAATAAGCAAGAACAACCTAAACAATTCTAGAAAAATAATAAAAGAGTTCTAAATAAAAAAGGAAAAAAATAAATTCTAAATCAACTAGGAAACTAATATAAATCTCATATAGTAGTTTATAGACCTTATCGCAAGGCTTTTCTGATGTCGGATTGATATGATATTTAGCTATATATAAAGTATGACCTCTAAAAAGGTATGGTAAAATTTCAATTTGTTTCATCTATTGATAAAAATTATGCTTGATAGTATAGAATTATGTAATAGGAAAAAGCAGCCGCATAATCTTTGTAAGAAAAGGATTTTAGAACATTAAAGCATTTTGCCACACTTAAAAACTATGTTACTGTCTATTAAAGACTCTTGTAGAAGTAGAAAAAGTCCCAAAATTAGTTGTTGAATATCCTTGCATTATTAGAAAAAGAATCATGTCCAAATAAGAAGTCCACAAGTCAAAAGGTAACAAATAACAAAATTTATATTGTATCTGCTGACCTGTATTGCGATACATTTTAGAACTCCAATTGACTTAAAAAATTAAATTAATATAGAAACTGTCTGAAAACTCATGGTAAAATTTTAGCCCGATCCAACGATCAGATTGAGAGTTATGCTTGATAGAGTAAAATTGAACAGTTGGCACAATTACATTAGAATCCGAATTTCCTTCTTCAACATTTTCTTGGATCGTATCATTTCCTCTCTTTTCAAGATGAGTTATCCTCGAATAACTCATAGGTACAATGGATGTTTTATAAGACTCTTGTTTAAGCCTTCAAAACTCTTTTCTTGCTAACACTTGCATCCAACAACTTTGTATAAAAGCAATAGCCCTTCTCTTTCGCCTTTCATCATTTCGGCATTGTTGTTCCTCTTTCTCTAATGATTTGCATTCATAGAAAAATTCTTTTAACTTAGCAAATTATTTTCTTAAAACCCCAAACATACAGGATTGGTCTTTGCATTCTTGAGTGAGAACCCTTCTCCGTTCTCTCTCCCTCAATGAATACATGCCACCTATAAGAAAATGAGACAAAAGACAAGTAATATATGATATAAAAATACTATAGGAATTTTGATCCAAAATTTGAAATTATAGGTACCCAATTGATTTTAATGAGATCAAACCTGAGAAATTCAATTTACCTTGTTACTCAAATGAATAAACCCCTATCAATCTGAATTTGTGATCTTTTTTATTTCTTTTTTTACTCCAAATAGATATTCTGGACAGAATAAGATGTTAGACATTTTTTTTTATCAAATGACCTTTAACGCAAAACTAGACAGTAACAAAAAAAGACAAAAAAAAATTGACCAAATAGAACTTTAATCAAATTAGACCCAAAACGAGACACATAGAAAAACAGGAAGAAGAAATACATGGAAACAATTTTAAACAATGAAAACAAAGAGGATGTAACTTGATAAGTAAAGCTAAGCTTTGATACCAACTGATATGAATCCCGTGATCACTTGGTTACGTAAGCCACATACAAGAAATACAAATCCCAGAAAGTTAAAGAATCAAGTTTGATTGAAGTATGACACAAAGATTATCTGAATCTAAGCACCAACACTACTGAAATATGAACCCTCACCCAAATATTAGTGAATCGCGAACGAGAAGTACAAGGAAGAACACTACAAAGTCAGTTATACTTTGATAAGTTCGATTATTCTTTGTTTAACCAAAGAAAAAAAATATTGCATCACGTAAAACACAAGTTTACATTATGGCTGAAAAGCTAAAACCTAAGTACAATCTAAATAAGCCTATTTATAATAGATAAAAATATCTTAAACAATTTTGAAAAAATAATAAAAGAGTTCTAAATAAAATAGAAAAACAAATCCTACATCAACTAGGGAACAAATATAAATCAAGTACATTAGTTTATGTACCTTATTGTAAGGCTTTCCTGATGTCGGATTGATCTGACATTTTAACTCGATATAAGACAGGACCTCTAGAAATGTATGGTAAGATTCCAATCCGATCAAATAATTGAATAAAAAATTAAGCTTGTTTGCATAAAACTATGCAATAGAAAAAATTAGCCCATTAAAGAAAAAAGATTTTAGAACATTAAAGGATTTTTTCACATTTGAAAACTATGTTGCTACCCATTAAAGATCCTTATAGAATTAAGAAAAGTTTCAAAATTAGCTGTTGAATATCCTTGTATTATTAGGAAAAAAAATCTGTTCTAAATAGAAAGCCCATAAGTCAAAAGACAAAAAATAACAAAATTTATATTGCATCTGTTAACTTGTATCGCAATACCTTTTAGAATTTTGATTGACCTGAAATTTTAATCCGATGTAGAAAAATACTTTGGGAAACTCCTGGTAAAATTTCATAATGATCTAACAGTCAGATTGACAGATGTGCTCGATAGCATAAAACTGTACAATATGCACAATTACCCTAGAATTCAAATTTTCCTATTTAACCCTTTCTTGGATCATATCATATTCCATTAAAAAAAAAAAAAGAAGAACATAAAAAAGTTGGAGGATTAAATTGAGAAAAATGACTTGAGGACTGCCACATTCTTAAATACTACTTACTCAAAGATTACTCCTAAGATCAAGCTTATAAAACTGTTATTAAGCCCTTTTAAAGGTTTGGTTGTCGACTTCCCAAAAACCCCTTTTCACTCTTGCAAGTCGAACTAGTGAATGGAATGGTACTAAATATCATAATTTCTGGTGTTATTCTGGACCCACCTTGGCTGTTGTTATTGCTATTAAAAGCCTTCTGGTTAAATGTCCTTTCCTTTTCATTATCTTCTTCATAGAGTGTCTAGACAACTCCAAGAACTTTGCTTTTCCTGTAAGCTGAAATCTTGGCTTACTATTGGCACCAAAACACCACCATTATCATAACTGTTATGTTTTTTTTTTTTCCCCTTCTCTTACTGTCTTTCCCTTGTTATTCAACTCTACTATGTCTTTTTGTTGTTGTTGTTATAATATATGTCTCTCTTTTCTTTTTATTATTTCTTCTTACCTTTTTAATATGTTAAGACAAAGTGAAGGCTTAAACTATGAAAGATGAAGTTGGTAGGGTTTTGTGTTTGAGGTATGAAGGCTTAGGGGGAGGGTTGTAATGGAAAGAAATGCTTGGTGCTTAGAATGGCTGCGGAGAGGTGAGAGGCTTGGGATCATTGTGTTTTTTATTTTTGCTAAAGGCCTATGTTTTTCATCCTCCCTACTTGCCAAAATTGGTAGCTTGGAGAGTTATGAAAGCAAGCTCAAACCTTTTGATCTAACAGAGGCCAAAGTTAATGGATATGGTTGAAGGGGTTTTTAGATGGTAGAAATGATGATGTTTGAGTGATAGAGGTTATGATTTTTATAAGGGGCTGGGATAATGCTCGTTCAAGGTCGTGGTTATTTCTTGGAATAATAAGGTTGTTATGGGGAGAAATGATGGTGAAGGCTAGTTTATGGTGTACTAATGCTCAGGGAAAAAGGAATAAGCTACTGGCTTTAACAAAAATGAAGGAGAAGAAAAGGAAAAAGGGTGTTGTCATCACTGTTGTGCTGTTATCGGCGTTGAGAGTGAGTGTTGCTTGTGGTTGGACCGTCGATGAGGAGTTGAGTTCATGATGGTTGTGTCCGCCTTTAGTTGCAGTGGTGGTCGACAATGAGGGGGAGAAAAGGGGTATTGTTTTTTACAAAAAATAATTGAATAAGGAGAGATAGAGAAACTGTTTTCTATCTTTTTGCTTTGATCGAATGTTATTTTCTTTTTCTTTTTTCCTTTCAGCACACACTCCCTTAGCAATGGAGGCTAGGATTTGTTTTAGGGTTACCTCCCCCTTTCCTTAGATTTTTTTTAATTAGTTATAGGTAATGTAATTTTGTCTCTTCCTTTCAATTGCTTATTCCCTAAACAACTTGGTGTAAAAAAAGGCAACGTTAATTTAATATTTTGATTTTCTTTTTCAAAAAGACAATGTTAATGCCAAATTAAAGAGAAACAATTAATTAAAGATTTTGAAATGAAAGCGCTAATAGTTGAACACATTGAATTTTTCTTTTGGATTTTGGATTTTAAATTCTTTTGAAAAGACTTTGAAAATGACTCAAATGTGTTAAAAATATATATTTTTTGCTATTTTTGAATTTTTTAAGAAATTTTTGTAAAATAAAATAAAAAATTAAGATATAACACCATGTCAATAAACATTTTTAATCTAAAAACTTAATAATTAAAGCGATGGTAAAAATAATTTTATATTGTTCTAACATATTTTATTTCTAGTTTTTTCTATGGAGTTGTAACCTTTCAGTTTCACTATATACTTCATCACACAAATAAATGTTAAATTTACCTTCGGTCCTGTTTATTTTTGCGTTTTAAAAATATTTTTGAAAAAAATTAAATATTTTTTATTTTTTTTCTTCACTTGAAATTAATATTTTTTTGATGTTTTCAGATCATTTTGATGTGCATCAATCAAAAATAATTTTTAAAAATAAAAAAATATTATTTTAATATATTTTCAAATAAAAAATACTTTAAAAAATAACCACAACTACACTTTGAAATGCACTGTTTCATGATCTACCTAAAATTTGAATCCCATAATGCCGCAGCAGGGGACCGACCCCATCTCTTCAATATTCTTCTACTACAAAATGAAAGGAGGAAATGCCAAAATGAGCATAGACAATAGTATTATTAGTCACATCTCAACAAACTTCCATTGGTAGGCCTTTTAACAATTACATGACTGCCTAAATAGATGGCCAATCCGTGAATTATGACAGAAGAATTTGCAGACATATAAGCTGGAAGTTTACCAAACTTGATCATTGATGATGCTCCTGCACGTTTTAGACTTTGGGTGTTTTATATTTTTAAATTGTTTTGATATATTAATTTAAAAATAAATTTTAAAAAATATTATTTTAAATATATTTTTAAAATAAAACCATTTAGATGTCGATGTAAAAGCAACCACGCACTAAACTAATCGCGAAACATGATATCAATTGGATTAAGAAAATGTTAAACTGCCACTCAAAGAGGTGCTAATTATGATTCTGACTTTCTGTATCTTAGCTTGATAGGTGAAAATGACAGATGTCACATTCCAGCAGAATAGCACACAGGCTACGTATATAGTTAGAGAAAAAACCCTTCACTTCTACGTAATTAGAGAAAAACTAAAATCTTATTTGATAAAACCTTTTAAATTAATTTAATCATATCAAATGAACACTAAGAGCTAGTTTGGGATAGTTTTTGGCTTTGATCTATGATTTAAAAATTAATTTTCAGAAATAATTTAAAATAAAAATGAGTTAAAACGATTTAAATTAGAAGTATGCTTGATAGAAAAAAAAAACAACTTAAATTAATCTTTTGAAAAAAAAAATGTAATAAGTTATAATACATGATGTAAAATTTAATACTTTTTATTAATATGGTTTGTTTCAGTCAGTTTGTGTATACCTTAACTAA
>Ga0307511_10003388_pt1 | contig 16393 bp, 21 predicted proteins | sample 13_EM_MG_FD_200266 | JGI IMG/M metagenome (GOLD analysis project Ga0307511, IMG submission 200266) | Populus trichocarpa ectomycorrhiza microbial communities from riparian zone in the Pacific Northwest, United States - 13_EM | ecosystem: Host-associated > Plants > Roots > Unclassified | place... | reverse complement strand
CCCAGGAACCACCGCGGTGGACCTCGTGTCTGTAATGCACGCGAGATACAAAACCAACTCACATAGAGGGGGTGTGAAGTCGGGGTTATGACGAAAGCGTGAAGACGCCCGCGCGCAACACACTCGCCTTGTGAATGTTTACATAGTATTGCGGTGGTGTGGTGGTCCTGTTTTGAGTTTCGATGTCTGCGGTTCCGCAGCGTGGGTGGCCTCCAAACACCGCCGAGGTTAGATCTTGACACCTGCCCATCGTCAGTTGATGGGTCCATTGTTTTCTATACAACCCGCCTATAATTATCAAGTTCACCCCAGAGCTGAAATGATGCGGGGAAAAAGTGTATTCGAACGGACTTGCACTTACGGTCGTTTTGCTGTAGTGCGGAAAGAGACCACGATTTGAATGACCCTCACTGGAAATGAAGGACGGGAAGGCGTCGGAATGTCCTGCATTGGGCGTTGTCTCTTTTTTCGTGTCCGTCCCCCGCGTGGCGGCTGTACGGAACCTTTGCTGTACGTGATGCCAGAGCGCCAACGGTCTGGCAACGGAAAACCGCTGATTGTTGATTGCAAATTCGGGATGATCCCTTTCGTCCGAACGTGAGGATACCCGCCACGTAGCCGTCCACGCCAGTGAGACGTTGGGGGGTTTAACAGGTTGTAGAGTGAATGGGAGGGGAAAATGGACCGAATTCCTTTCAACGGGCGGACCGCGAGTCTGGGAAATTCGAAGCGCAGTGTGTGTGACGCCACCTCGAGCGATCATCGTTTTTCTTTTCACACTCCCCGAACCGTAATAGCCGAGCGATCCACTAGCATGATACGCCCATCTCCTGCTCACAGGCGCGAGAGCTGATTCACAGGAAAGATACGGACCCCCCAGCGCAGGGACGACGGTCGCGGCCTACACGTGGGCTGATACAGTGCGAGTCCAGACGGGTGTCAAGTCTTGTCAAGCGGCCTCTAGCCCCGCGAACATCGGTTGGACTGACGCCCGGGCGAGCAAAACTCATCATGTAACCTCCCGTCCGACGACCAAAAAATTCTGTCAGCGGCAGGAAACTTAGCCAGCCAGTCGGGCGCCGCCACTTCCCGCCCCACTTATAATTCAATATGCCTCCTTCCCTCGCGTAGCCCGTTCTTCCCTTCCCTTCGTCTCGCCCTCCCCCCCCGTGTTCCCTCCTCCCCACCACCTCCAGGTCGTATCGTGCGTGTTGCTCCGTTTGGTTTGGCCCGTCGTTTGTTACTAATTCCAACTTTTCTGTTTCGGTCGCAATGCTCTCATTAATTAGAAATGAACGGAGGTGCAGGCTCGACGCTCCCCGTCCGACACCCAATAACGCGCCCGGTCTCCTTCCACTCCCTGCCTGAACACCAACACAACAACCCGGTTTACCTGTCTCCCCACCCGCATCGCAGGCCGCGGACACCTCGATCCTCCCCTTTGGCCGGACCCTCTTTGTCCTCAGACCAGGTCGACACCGAGAACGGAGATGGCGAAGGGGACAAGAAACCCAGATACCGGCCGAACAGGATTTCGTCCACCCCCGACATGGTGCTTCCCATCCAATCCCTCTATGATTCGGACTCCGCTTCACTTTCGTCTCCTTCCCCATCCCCCCCGTCCACCGTCTCTATCAGTACCATGGATGTCGTCCTCCCCATCTCACCCATACCAAGACCTGGTTCCAGCGAGGGTGGCCACAGCAAGGAGGAAGCCGAAGACGGAAAGAAGCGTCGCAGCCTTGCGAAGCGCCTGTCGATCATCTCTACGTCGTCATCGGCTGCCCACGAAAAAGACAAAGACAGCCAAAAGGCGGCGGACAGGCGGCGTTCTAGTTTCATCCTGCCCTCGGCTTCCACAACGAGTCTCGCCTCTAGTTCGTCTTCTCGTACCGTTCGTACGGACAAGACGAGCCATACAACTCCCCCGATACCCACCATCCCTCGATGGGCCCTGAACGCTATGCGCGAAGAAGCTGGCGCCAGCCGTAATATGAAATATGGGCACCGACGAGGAACGAGCGATGACACTGCCACCTCACCCACATTGCCGTTGCCTCCTTTACCTAATCAACCGATTCCACGTGCTTCTGGTTTGTCCAACCAGCCACGGCCTCCTTCCATCTCACGCGACCCGAGGGAAAATTGGATGTCCATGACGGACTCCACACCCAAGTTTTCACGTTTAGGACTTGGAGGGGAAGCCGTCGTCATGCCAGTTAGTAAGAGGGAGAGCCTGGCGAAGATGAAAAGCGCGGGGTCGATCAGAAGTACTGCGAGCGCTGCCACGCTTTCTCACCATGCAGGTGTGAAGGGCGATAGCGGAGTTACGAGCAAGATCGAGCCGGGTAACGATTCGGATGCTGGGGCTAACCTGAAAGAGAAGGAGGGTCTGCGAAGGCGACCTTCCTTGGCTAGCTCGCTCAAGGCGAAGTTCCCCAAGATCATCCTTTCATCGTCGGCTGGAAGTGAAAACGTGCCTCCCCTCCCCCCTTCCACCGGCAAATCGGATTCCACCTCGACCTCCGGTACGATCAATCCCACGAGGAGGAGTTCCGCATCACAGAGCAGCTGTGCCCTCACCGCGATCGACGAGAATCAACCACCCCCACCTTTGCCCGATGATACCTACAAGGAGTTCGGGAGGGGAGCGGGTGATGTGAAGTCACAAGGCACGAGGGCGAGACGGAAGAGTATCAAACAGATCATCATGCGGATCACAACCAGCCCAATGTCTGCCGGTGAGAAGGTGAAACTGACGACGATTCGAGACTCACCATCGATGCCTGTGGTGACCCTGCCTCCTGACACTCTCGTGCCACTTGAACCTCCGTCCGATACCCGATTCGAGAAGCTGGGATGTTCATCGGTCCCTAGTCTGCCTTCCACGAAGGAGGGATCCGGGTTCGCTTACGGCCGGGGTGAGGTGCGTGGTGCCGTGAGGTTCAAGAGCATTAGGAAGAAATGGAACGCCGTTTTGGGGGCCGTCAGGGGTTGATCCTACCCTGGTCGGCAACCATTCCCTTGATTCGTTTGGTCCCCACCCTCATTCCGACCTGGATCCCTCATGACCGTCTCAAGTTCTCTGTTAATCTTGTTCTCTTTGTTTCTTCTGTTTGCGATACTTCTCTTGTGTGTTGGGTCTTTCTCTCATTGTATTTCTTTTGCCCCTCTTGTGAATCCTTGGCAGATCGTTTAGGTAGATACCCTCTAGGAGTATTGTGTAGGATATTTATAGGAATTAGTCAGGTAGGATCTTTGGGGTTGGTAGACGGCTGGGTGCGTTAACACCCGTTGGATAACTTATTCGTTTAACGAGCTCGGGAGGGTTCACCTTCAAGCACTGGATCGGTGTTTACGACCGCCAGAATATGCGCACCCTTTCCAATAGGGCTCCATTGAGTGGCTGTCCGTGAGGCCGGGGATACCTCTATCCCTCGCACAAGGGTGTCACTAGCCGAGGCTTATTCCTCAATACCCACCGCCCTCAGCATAGTGTAGGTCGGTGAAATCGAGAGTCGAAGCATAGAGACGGCACTGGGATTTGGTGAGCTTGAAGGGGGTGGGGTTGTGGTCTTTCCTAGGTACCGTAATTTCGCTGGTTGACCGGGTGTCGAACGAAATTGCCCCGGGTTTGCGATTCCAGATGTACGGTTCAAAGCCAATATCCGCGACCCAACACAGCGGACGGGGTCCTGACAGTTCCCTTATAAGGGGGTGGATACTCGCGTGTACATGCTGTAGCCTCACGGACAGTCACTCATTGTCGTAGGTCGATGGAATTGGAGTCAAGCGCGTAGAGTTTACATTGTACAGCCCTATGTACCTGTTCCCTACCGGCGTTCACCAGATGTATGGGATAATCCTATATGGGACCTTGATTTTGTACACTTTGTACTCATTTCCGAGCTCAGGGTCCCTGAGAATGGTCCCTTCCTGAATCGTCCACTCGTTTCGTGAGTTCATCTCGGCATGAATATGAATGACGATGACGTACCTCAATCGGCACCTTTAATAGGCATCCACCGATCGCAAATGGAAGGAAGTAGAGAGGAACATACGACCAGTATGCGAGAGCGAGAAAAGCTTCCATAATAATGTTCGCGCTGTGTGTGTGAAGATCGTAAGGGGGGCTGTTTGTCAAACGGTGAACGGGAAACTTGCGCGTAGATTGGGTGGCGGATGCATGCATAAGGTCCATGATCAACTAGCCTGGGTTTCTCCCTTATCTAATGATAGCCCGGAAAGGTCGTAAGCCGCCAGTTCACACTCGACAATCCGCGGAAAAGCGAGGCACTCACTCCAAATCTGCAGAACTGGTCTCCCAAAGCTTTCACCGCGCTACCTGACAACATCGCCCCTACGAGAACACCCAGCAACCCGACCGTCCTTCCAACTATTACGCCATCAACTCCAAAGATATCGGGGGGCAACGGGAGGGCGTATTCTGTCATCCATTCTGGCTGGCGAAGCCCGTTGCTCGCGGTAGCCGACCAGTAAACGATTGGTAGAAGATACAATCCCGCGGAATGCCCAACAAACGCGAGGCTGGTCCAGATAAGTGGGCCAGTGGAACCGGACTTGACGTTCCCAGACTTTGAGCTGGCCGTTTTGAGCTGGCTGCGAGCTCCTTGGACGCCGGACATGAAGATTGCCATCGTCGAGCCCCAAACGATTAATTCCATCTTGGGAGCGTCGGAGAAGTGGTTCATTATCCCTGCGACGTACATTTGGTGTGTGTGTGGGGGGTGGTCTGTTCAATGTGGTTGGGGCGAGTTGATGTGTGGCGCTGTGTGCTGGGGGGAACCGGTTTTTAAATACCCGGCTGCGGGGCAGTGCACCTTAGACCTTGAGGCGAGTAGCGCTCATCCTGGTCACGCAACGTTAGTGATTGAAACATAGTGACGTAGGCGGAAGGTTATACCTTTGGTATTTACCCTCATTCAATCGCACGCACCTTCAACGGGTCCGCGGTTTCCCCGCCATCATCATCGTCACGCCTGGGGCGTTTCGTCGATGTGAGAGATCCAGCATGGTCACCACTTGGTACCATTTTCAACTTTTGGGAGTGACAAGAGTGGGCGGAGGGAGTACAACACGAATCCGGACTGTGCGTCACGGTTACTCCATGGATGACCGCATTCTTATATATGGAACATCGTCGTCGGTATGGAGAGATCACCGGTTTCCGGCGAGGGTTGATGCAGGGTGGGCCCGACATCGTCCTGTGTGGTCATGTATGCGGGAAGAGGTGTTATACTGTCCGATCGGTGCGAAGGACGATCTGTGAATACACACTGTTCATGGTGCCCGCCGTGGATTTACTACCGTCTTTATTCTCAGGAAGTGGATACGTGCAACCGACCTCAATCTCCATTACAGGAGGGTCGAGACACGACATCTTAACCTCCAACTTCCCTCCTTTAGTATCCTCCATTCGGCCCTGCTCTGGCCAGTTCGTTGTCGCATCGGTCTGCTCGACAACCTTCCAGGACGGTTGGAACTGAGCAGCCCACAATATGGTTTATTCGTTCGTCCGGAGCTCGAGACAGTGAAGAACCCTTGAGGAGCGTTACGCTCTCACCAATCACACGAGAAACGCAGAGAGGAGAGACAAAAAGACATCCTGGATATGATCTACTTTGTAATCTGAACAAAGGTCGCGGCCGCAGACAACTCACGGACCGACCTGGGCATCACGTATTGAACCTGCGGTCAATCGGAGACACCCTCCTAAGCCGTGGCGAGCCTCATCTGGAGGGGGTTCCACGGTTACATCGGAATCCAGAGCGTGTCCCAGCGAAGCTGCACGGAGAGCGAGCAACCGGGGATCAGACAAAGCTTGAAGAGAACACGACGGAAAAGGGGACGTCATCAACGAGCTGCCCGGTGGAAAGGAAACGACGGAGGGTGTCCCATTGTCTGTAGCGGGTATGCTGGACAAATGTGCGGAGTCGCGTTCAAATTGCATGCCATCGGACCCTTCGAGCCAGAGATCCAAGTGTGGTGGGAAAGGTTATGAACATTGCGTTGTAACGACAAAGATGGCACCTGTGTGGACGGTGGGGGTGGTTTCCTGTGGGTCAGAATAAAATTCTTCACCCGCAGCCGTGGATGGTTGGGAAATGGGAACGGACCCGCACGTGGTTTCCACGCTATCGAGACCCATTCCTTGATCTCAGGCGTCGCAAGCGAGAGAGTGGACTGTGATCAATGCTTCCCACAGCATGAGCACAAGTCATCCCCCAAACGCCTATACCTCCAGTTATCACCACCAACTCGCATCTCAGCCCCACCAGCAACCACCGCAATCATACCAGCACCAGTCCTATCCCACCAACAACAGCCATCATCCTCCACCTGCCCTACAGATCGTTCGTTCCGGCTCCAGAGATTCCGCCTCGTCCGAACAACCCAGTCCGAACAGAGATGGAAGGGATCCTTATGCCAATAGAGAGAGGCGAGAGGCCTGGGATGCTCGCCTAGAGAGGAAGACCCGCCCGGCGACCATCGCTGAACTTGCCGACAAGTCTCGCGAAGACCTTTGGGATCCAAATAAGCACCTCAAGCATTGGCTGCGCACCGCGGAACTGGCAAGGAAGTCTGGGAAACAGTATGCAGAGAACGGGGACTACGAGAGGAGCTTCGTCCAGCTCGCCAGGGCAGCGAGCATCATCCTGGAGAAGATGCCGACCCACAAGGATTACCATACGCTCTTAACCACCAGCCAGAGGAATAATCTAGTCTTGGTAAGTCTCTCTTTGTTTCCCCGCCACTCTATATCCCCCACTTTCGTTCTCGTTGTTTTCGACTACCCTGTGTGGGGTTCATCTTTACTCCCGTTTCCCGTGATCTCCCCTTCTTCTTCAACGGACCTTTCCAGCTTTGATATCCAATTAGCTCCTGATCGCATTCTTTACTTGCCTTAACCTATTCTCGAACGCCACCTAACCTTAATCTCACTAATTCAGCACGGTCAAGAAACCCTCGAGAATCTCAGTAAGCTCAAACCCGGGCTCGTAGACCGTTACGAGAAGTGGGCAGCGAAGTACCCAGAACACGTCAACGACCCTTCATTCCATGCACCCGTCCTACTCGAACCTGCGACCCTCGTTCCATCCCAACCCCAACCGCCCAACTCGGCTACACCAATTCCTCAACCAACCTCAAGAGATTCGGGAGAAGGGCAGTACGTATCAAGGAATCAAAGTTACACCCAGGATGAACTCTCGAGCATGGGTTCAGTTCCACGGAGGGATCGTGATCGGGAACGCGATAGGGACAGAGAGAGGGAAAGAGAACGAGATAGAGAGCGGGATAGGTCGCGCGAACCTCCTCGGGATTATTATTCTCAATCCACCCGCGATGGACCTGCGAGGGGTAACGAGGAAGCTCGGAGAGCTGCCGAGGAGGCCATCAGACGACGGACCGACCAGATACGGAATCCGGGGAGGGTGTACTCTTCGTCATCCCAACATACTGTGGAGCATGCAGGAATCGCCCAGAGGCAACAAGAAGCCGAGGCTGCTGCCCAGGCTGCCAGGAGGGAGATCGCGGCGCCCCCAAACCCCAGCACGAATGGGATTCCACCCGTTATGCCTGTACTTCCCGCGCCGGTCTCCGCTTCTTCACACCATAACCCGGTTTACCCACCTCCCCCAGGACAGAGCCAACCGCCACCACCTCCACCACCGCCAATGCAAATTCCACAATCGTATACGGCTACCACAGCAGCGAGTTCCTCTAGTTCCGCGATGAACCCCGGTTCAATGCCCCAGCCTCAGAGATCGCCATCCGTTCCGTATAATCCTTACACCAGTTCGAGTTCCAGCGCGAGTGCGAATGTGAATCCTCCGACTAGAAGAGGGAGCAACGAGGGTGATACGCAGAAGCAGAACGGTGACGCTGTGGTGATTCCACCACCACCACCTTCGTTCCCTGCCCCGATTAGTTACTCAACTCAACATGCAGTATCACACGATCCTGCTGTGTCAACAAAGTTGACAAATCGGTAAGTTGCTGACGGTCGCAGACTCATGTTCCTTCGTCACTCACGAATGTTTTGCAAGGTACCCATACCCATCTCCAGTCACCACGACCTCTCCACCTCCGGGCCCAATTCGTTACCCGACCCTGATGTCACAACATCAGATGAAACAGGGCTATGTACCTTCCCTTCACTCTATGTTTCAAGGCGCACCCCAGGACAACGCTCCGATCTCTTCTTTGCTTTTCCAGGACGGTCCAGGGTCAGGGCCCCCGGGCATCGGATTGGGAGGTGTGGGGGCGTTGTACAACTCACTTCCCCAACCGTCAATGCCAATCGGTGCATACGAACAACAAACACAGAGGAGACAGAGTCCGATCCCACCAGCTCCGCCGCCAGGGCCAAGTACAAGTGTTGTAGACCAAACTAGAATCACCCCCGCAGCCTCTGGCGATGTAGTTCCCCGGGATCTCAAGACCGTCTACCTCCCGCGCGAGTCACTGCCGAGGTTCCTCAACGTTGCGGCCGTCAATACAGCCCGGAACAGAGAGACTTGTGGGTTGCTGCTAGGGAAGGATAAGAAGAGCAGGTTTGTCGTCACGACGCTGTTGATCCCGAAACAACATTCTACGAGCGATACGTGCACGATGGACGAGGAAGAGTTGGTGATGAGCTTTACGGAAGAACGGAGCCTGATTACGCTCGGATGGGTACGAAAATTTCCCCTCCTGTTAGATCTGACAGTGATTTCATTCTTTCTCTCCCAGATCCATACACATCCGACCCAGTCGTGCTTCATGTCCTCTGTCGATCTCCACACCCACTCTGGCTTCCAAAGAATGCTTCCGGAATCGTTTGCCGTTGTCTGCGCACCGACGTCAACACCAAAGTGAGCGGTTTGATCACCCGGCATTCGGCCCCCTGACCCTTTTCGTTCCCCTACAGCTTCGGTATATTCAGGTTGACTGATCCACCGGGTTTACAGTCGATTTTGGAGTGCACCCAGAAGGAGGCTTTCCATCCCCACCCACCCGTTCCTATTTATACTGTACGCCCCCTTCCCGTCGACCATCAAATACGCAGACACTTACGCCTTTTTCTTTTACCGGTAGGATGCGGATAAGGGGCACGTCCAGATCAAAGACTCGTTGTCGCTCGAGATTGTCGATCTCCGGGACGACTGACGTGTCTTTCGATCAAACAATCTCCTACATCCGTCTTCACGCCCCACAACTTCATCCTCTCAAGTGCGATACCTAATGACACAGGGCTTGTAACTGATTCAATGACGCATTACACCATCTGAAGTATTCAACCACGACCACAATTCCTGACCGCCACCCCATCCCCTTGTTCTCGAAATCAATCCTTTATCTGCCCCTTTTCTTGTCTCCTTTCATTGGGCACCCTGGTCTCTGTCATCCCCTAGCTCATGTATGTATCATCTCCATTCCTCCCCGTTTATCAGTCGTTTCGTTCTTTGTTGTACGGGGTGCGGTTGAGAATTATTGCATGCAGTGTCGTTTCGTGCGAAAACATGTGCCGTTTAGACCCACGACAGGTTTCCAGAGACCGTTCTTTGTTAGGGGAACGCCTGGGCGGAACCCGCACGAATGAGAGCGTCAAACTTAGGCCCCTCGGATATGCTGGTCTGTGAACTCTGCTGGCAGCGTGATTGCACAGCGAGCAAGAGGGAAAGGAACAAAATGAGACTCGTCCGGAATGCACTTCGGTTTTCCGCTGCCCACTGCGGTTCGGCAGTTTCTGTCCGCGACGAAACGCAGAAGTGAGCGACAGTGCCGTACGCTTCCAACCTTGTAGAAACTGAAACTGGATTTTCCGGTCGAGTGAGGATTAGCGTGGGATCCACCTCACTTGGAGAGGCCCGTGATTGGAAATTGCGGGTTTGGTGCGAACCTTGCATGTTGGCTATGGAAGCTGGCTGCTGCACCAGTACCTTTTGAATGCGGCCTCTCAGTCACGAGCTTTGGCTTTCCGGATTAACCAGCGCCTGAGCCTGGTCTGGGTCTGCGACCACTATATTAACAGCTCTCTTTCAATGGATTGGTCCAATCTGATTACAGTCGTCTGACAGAGCATATGGGACTCCGTATCCTGACCGAGTGATTGGTTGGCGCTGTGGGGGCCATCCTAGCAATTCCTCGATCACTCCCTAGACCGTGCTCGCTTGGGAAGATTACCACTTCGCTCGCAAAGCGGATCCCAAAAATCCTAAGCGGGCGTCGCCTATCTGCGTGAACATTCAAGGCTGACATGATTCATGAACATGTGAGGAATCTTCTAATCACGCGGCGTTCGGATCACGGTGCCTTCATCTAGCCAACCCTCACGGTACGTGTGCTGCTCGGGAAGTTCGTAAGTCCAAACTCGCTGAAAGCTCATGCCATGATCAATCTTGCGATCTAAAACTTCCCGTAGTACGGTAGGCCACGAGCAAATGATGTGACGGGTGGGCGTCGGCGTTCTCTTACATAGTCTTGGCACAAGCCCGGATCCACGAGGAGAGGCCCGATCTGAGTCGATCGACCGGAGGAAGCCTAAACGAGGACTCCGGTCCGAGGAGAGCATGCGACTTAAAATCACGGGTTTGGTAAGAACCCAGGGGTTCTCCAGGGGGTACTCGTGAGACGCGAGACGCGAATGGGCTGATCCGAGGCGACCCAAATCGAGGGCCGGTCAAGGACGAACCCCGGGCCCATAACTGCGGCCCTATCGTCGTTCGAATATCTGCCACAGATGCCGCCTCGCCCGTTTCACAGGTGAGTTCTCCCAGGTATTATCGATTAGACGTCAGTAACCCTGGTGGGTCTCGGGAGATATGCCATCCCCTCGAGTTGGACACGAGTCTGGTACGAGCCGAACGCTTTGCATTAGAAACCCCTCCCGAACAAGAGGAAGAACCGTGGATGGGTAAGCGCGTTATGGCAAGCACCCGCCGATGATGGTGGCATCTCTCCAGTTCGAGGTACTATCCAAATAATTCAAATCTAGGCACGAGGTGGGGACGCATTAGAGCCGACCGTCGATCATTATAAAGTGTGAGTCTTGGGGTGGGTTCCCCCTCCCCCCCCTCCCGGCTCCGCCCTCCCCGTATCTGTGTCGCCTCGAGGCGTCGATACCGCCATGGACCGATCCAACCCAATGATATTCCCGAGCGCGGGGATGCACGTCCTCAGCGCGACTGTTCATTTCCTAGGCGTCACCATTCTCACACATCTTATCTCCCAACGTACGATTCTCCGTGGTAATCTCACGCTGAGAGATACTTCTTGGCCCTGGAAATGGGTTCTTTTAATTTTCGTCGACTCTTGGTTGTTCATTTTCACCTCTGGTATTCTAATCCTTGGAGTTGGGTTGGAGAAAAACGACGCCAGTTGTTCCATCGGGATCCTTCTGTGCATTGTCTTTTATGGGACATCCAAGCTCTTCGTCTACTCCTTCCTATGTTCGTCCTCCCTTCCGTGCATCTGACCGCCACCAATTACTGAACCGCATGCAGCGGAGCGAGTCCACGTCGTTTGGCGACCTGCCCCCAACTCACCGCGATTCCGTTGCAAAATCTATATCGGATGCGTCGTAGTCCTCCTCGGATACTGTGGAGTTATCGCATTCCTATTCTACGGTAGGCCCCTGCGTCTAGGGAGCGGATGGTATTGCTCATAAAGCTCTAGGCCGAGTCTCCTCCCTCGGTGGAGACACGGGCGTATGTTACATTGGTCTCACGAAGGCAGCCAGTGCTACACTGCTGGCCTACGACTTGTCAGTCACCCCTACTCGTCGTTTGTTTAGCTACTCACTGGCCGATATAGCTTCGTTAACGCTTTCCTCACCGGGCTATTCCTATGGCCAGTGATGCGGAGCTCCTTCCGGAACGATCGCGTGAGGCGCGTCGCAGTGCGAACTTTATGGTCCGCGCTTATTGCGCTCACAACTTCATGTGTGAACATTCTTGTATTGACGTTAATGCACGGTCGGCAACTCGGCTGGGTCTGCCTCGCAAGCTGTGGGACGGATGTAAGCTCACGTATTGTCTGATTTTGGGGATCCTGTTAACTCGTCCCATTTAGGTCATCGTAAACGCACTAGTGATATACTGGGTTACCTCACGAGCTTCGGACCAGCATGACACGCCACCGGTGACGGCTCTAGATGTCATTTCATCGTCAAAGCTGGGGGATCCCGGGACTGGTGGAACCGATCCGTCGAGAAAGAGCACTAAGGTCGGGTTCAAGTTGGGAAAGCGAGAGCCCCCAACTGGCCTTGCGAGCATGCAGGTAATTTTTGTCAGGAGACTTTTACCGAGATCGGGAACGTTAAACTCGCCCTCCTGCAGATCAGGGTCACTACTGAAGAGATTTTCAAACATGGAGGATCATCGGCCAATGAGTCGGAGTACGAGCTACGCAAATTGCCCACTCTTCCTCAAAGCAGTCCCGACGAAGTACGGGAAGAGAACCGTTCTCCTGACCGTAAGAAATGAACCTCCTCTGCGAAGATACCGTACGGGGGATCCACTGCTTTGTCCATATATGTAATCCAGTATAAACTTCCGGGTGTGGACATCTATATCTCCCAATATTCATTTACCACGCTCATTGATTTCCTCTGTTTCACCCCGGGACGCCTTTGACTTCGTGCTACCAGCAACCACTTTCTAAAATGAGCCCAGTATTTTTTGCCGAATATTGAGTGCTCAAGCGCTCATGGATTCGGTTGTTTGTTCCGTCAGAGATGGTGGGAGAGGGAATTCCATTCTCTTCTCTGCTGCCAAATCACCTTCGGCCGAGCGAAGGTAATCTCGCTGTTTATTTGGAACCTCATCCAGCCTTAAGCAGTATGCATCTGACATCCCGCCTCTTCTATTTACTCCCGGGGCCCGGGGGCACTCGCACGGTCTCATGGATAGCTACCCTCCTCTGTATCTGCAGGTTTGTGTTGGGATGGTCCGTATCCTCAGTACACCTGTAATCCTGTGTGGCCTGTCCCCCCAGCCCGATTCGATTGTTTTCCCCGCAGCGTTACCACTCCTTTGGTGGTGTCTGAGTGGTAAAGACTGGAGGCGGTCAGATCTTCAGTTACAGCCTCAGATATTATCACGCAATGGAAGTTAGTTCTGTGGCCGACCTGGTCATTTTCGTTTGGAAACCATACCTGGAATTGGTACTTGTTTTCCAACGGTAACACCGCCTCGATGACATCGTCCTCAGGCCAAACGTCCAATTATTTAAATTGCTGTGATTGCGTGGGCAAGACTACAGCATATACAACACCGCTGTATGTCAAACTACGGTAGGTCGTGTTCATGTGTCAAAAACTGAGTAAAGGGAGATGGCACCCCGATGGACTGCGCGAATCCAGAAGACCTTTTATATATACGGTGCGGAGCTTCTTGTCATCAATCGCAAGGTACGAATCGACGACATTGATGAACAATGTGAAGAGGTGGAGCACTGGGGCGCACTCAGACTTCGTGAAGTCCCCGTCGTCTTGTACCAATTTGATGGCAGCCGCCCTCCGTTCTTGAGGCAATTGTGGTGGAACCGACGCTGGCTGGAGTATCCGGACGGCCTGTGTTTTCTCGGTATTTAGCCCCTCCGTATTGTCTTGTTGTTGATGCTCCTTGCGTGCACCACGGCTGGTCTCCGTCCCCGATTTATGCACGTCCATGTTGTTCTATGTAGAAGTCAGCAGGGGGCGTTCTAAGTGAGCTAGAGTAACACACCGCATTCAGTTCAGACGGTGCGTGAGGGGGAGCTGTGCGCTCCGTTGACTGAGACGGCTTAGGTGCGTAGGAGGGTGGTACCAATTGTAAAGCCTCGGCTATCACCCTTTGCTCCATGCGTCCTCTAGCTCTTTTGGGGCCATAGGTGGACCTGAGGTATTTGGCTTGCGGAATAACTCCGGTAAGATAGACGTGGAAAGGGTATGCCGAGAAGCTCTTTTTCCCGTTCCCCATATCTTGTGACACCAGGGCCGTGATATGTTCTTCCTCGTCTCGTGGAAAGGGTCCCGACCCCTTTGTCGATGGATGAAACAGCGTCCTGCAGAGCATGGATCAGGAAGTGTTGAGGGCTGAACGACGAGGTCAATTGAGACGAAATATAGTGTGAACTTACCATACCATAAGGTGCGGGGCCGAGTAAAACAGTGGATTTCCCGTGAGGGAGGCACCGAAGTCGTCCAATATATCGATATAATTTACCAGCTCGTCAGGGGGAGGGATATCGGCAAACCAGCACTTCTTATTACATTTTGGGAGTATAACCCATCCACAGCTTGGGGTCGTTGTAGCCATAGACCCAGTGGTACCTCCGAAAATAAGGAGGGAGTGGTCGAGTGGGGCGGGATATGAGGCGAGTTCTGACTGGTCCATCCAGTATAAGTAGGAAAACAAATGAGGGCGGACTGCACAACACGTAAGTCCATTCTAGGACGACAATGAGCGGCTGTCCGTCAGCCAGTAGAACGGTCTGTGATTCCCAAAAGGGTGCCAGTTGCCGTTGTTCTGAACCCCAGACAACGGTCGGGGTCCAGGCGGTTTCCTTCGGGATATTCAAAGTTCAGGATCTCTAACCGGCAACGGAAAGTTACTCAATATCATCGATGAACGTTTTAATATTGAACGTTGGACCGTTACACGAACCGGTTCTTGACTGAAAGCGGTGGCAGGGGGATCTTCGTTCCCACAGCCTAACCCCATTCATCGTCATGAAGGTCCAAATCACCGGACCCAGACTCAGACCGGATCGAATAACAACTGTTTGCGTTGTAAGACTGTTCTCCGCAGGGTACTACCTGGTATGCAGGGATAGCGCAACGCTCAAGTCAGGTTCGCTACGGGTAACCTGCTTCCGCTGCGATGTCAACTCACGGAAGTCTGGGATGTCCAACTGTCTGCGTCGATGCGTGGAAGGTGTTGGGACTCAGCTTAGCGAGTCCGTTGGCAGCAGGTTACTGTTCCAACAGTCAAGTCACTCGCGAAATTCACGGCACACCCACATCATGTGCATGAACCGCAAGTTGACGAGGACCCAAGGACCCAATGGACCGAAGACCGGATGAACGGAACCGGAGTGAAAGCTGGTCGATCGCAATGCCGATCTGTACACTTTGGCCGAAACCGGTCGCCGGTCGCCGGTCTCCTCCGGAATCCCCCCAGCCTCCGTGGCCCCGCCAGCACATTCGAGTCGGAGGCATTTCTTCTGAATACCCGCGAATCCCCCCACCTGCTGCCCATCACCTTTTCATCGGCGTGCGTACCGTTCCGGAGTCTCAATGAAATCCCTCACGCCCCTTGACTTTTACTTCGCTGGCCCAGATGTGGAGAGTCCACATCGATATCAACCTGGGGGATACCATCCTGTACACATTGGGGACGTCTATCGCGAGAGGTACAGGGTGATTCATAAGCTTGGATTCGGCACCTATTCCACCGTTTGGCTCGCGCACGACCTCCATTCGACCACCCCCCACCATAGTGGGCCCCGGCCACTAACAACCCCTCCGCCATGCAGCCGATACGTCGCACTCAAGTTCATCGTGGCCGAACTCACCGGCAGGAATAACGAGATCAAGATTCACCATCGTCTCGCTCTCCAGTCAGGGACACATCCTGGATCCGATCGCGTCCTCGCTCTCCTGGATCATTTCAAGGTACAAGGCCCAAATGGAGAACACGACGTGCTGGTATCGCAGGTTGTTGGGCCTCATCTTGGGGCAATATTCGACAGCGAACCATCCGTAATACACCAGGCGATTAAACCTCTCGCACATCAAATCACGCTCGGAATCTCTTTCCTCCACCACCGCGGGGTCGTTCACGCAGGTCAGTCACTTACTCTATAACTAACCGACCACTCACGGATATGATCCAGATTTGCATCAAGGGAACATTGTGTTCGAGATCGCAAGTCTCGACGGGGAATCCGAAGAAAACGCGATGTTGACCTTAGGCATGCCGGAATTTTTACCAGTGCTTACTCGAGATCGGCTGCACCAGACCGACTCACTCCCCAAATATCTGGTTTACCCCGGGAGTCTGGCAGGGCGTGTGAAACATGACGACGTCCGCATAAAGATAATCGACTTGGGAGGAGGTTCGTTACGATGGCCTTAACCGTGTCACCAATCTCTAAGACCCTGTAGCTTTCTTCAGCACCGAGGTACCTCAATGCCTGCACACTCCGTTACAAGTTCGGGCGCCGGAGGTAATCGTCAACCATCTCTCGACGCTGCTCAAGGTTGAAGTTGGAATGCGAATAGACGTTTGGTCGATAGGGTGTCTGGTGCGCTCCTACGAAGTCAGCACAAGGGATGAAACTGACACTGCAAAAAGGTTTATGAGCTGGCCACATCGCGGCCTCTAATAGGGCGGTATTCCCGTGA
>Ga0307511_10003387_pt1 | contig 16395 bp, 17 predicted proteins | sample 13_EM_MG_FD_200266 | JGI IMG/M metagenome (GOLD analysis project Ga0307511, IMG submission 200266) | Populus trichocarpa ectomycorrhiza microbial communities from riparian zone in the Pacific Northwest, United States - 13_EM | ecosystem: Host-associated > Plants > Roots > Unclassified | place... | reverse complement strand
TCGAAATTTCGTAAAACAAGTCCTTAGGTGGCTTGTAATCCTTAGATTTTCTAACACGAAGTATTCTATAAGTTGGTGCTCCAGCCAGTGATTCTGTACTTGAAAGCAAATCAGCATGTGTTTCCACGTGTAGGGGTGTAATGAATGCTTTCATGTAATGAGCTGTTGACATGAAGGAGTTTGGGATCTCCTCCACCTATTAGGGGACAATATCAGAGTTCAGAATCATTCTCATGCTTGTAATCTGGCTAGCAGGAAATCTTGGTGTGAATTTTCAAGAGCTTAATTTGCCAAACTTTTGAAGAAAATCTTGCAGTAGAAAAACCAACTGGTTTTGACAGAAATTTAAATCCAAAAGCTCTTAAAAGAACATAATGTTAGAAAATTTGTTCCTAAGGGCCAAATTAAAATGGTTAAACTTAATTTAGTTAAGACTTTATTGAAAAAAAAAATTCAATAAGATTTTTTAAACAGAAATATTAACATGGTTTAAATAAATTATATATATTATATGTAAACTAGAAATTAATCTCAAACAGTACTTTAGTATGTTCCTGTAGAATCTAAAACCCTTGATACTTCACCGAATAAATACAAAATTTTCTTATAATTTATATAATAAAAAATTAAAGAATCATAAATAAATATAAGCAAAGTGACCTTGGCTTTAGATACCGGCATGGACTTGGATCTCATGTTTTAGAGACTAGCTATAGCAATTCACTGTATTATTGACTTGAATTTCGTTCTGACTCTTCTTTAGCATGTAATGAACTATTTTTTATCAATTCATTAATTGACCTAGTCTATGAATAATAATTATGAAAATTTTTTTTATTTAACATGAAAAGGTAAAATTCAAAAAATATTGTTAATTTTGTTTTATGGTGGACAATTAAGGCTACACCTTAGTTTTTCAGCTTATTCTCTTTAATTTAGAAATACAACTAAAAATGATAATAATAGAACATTAATGACAAATAATTAATTATTGACAACAATAAATTCTCAATTTAATAAAAGAAGTTGAAAGAAGAGTATTTAATAAATCCTACGTCTTAGTTTTTCAACTTATTCTATTTAGTTTCAAGCTATATTTTTCCTTGAGCTTTCCTTCTTAAAAAAAACTATGAAGAACTTAACAAAACATATATGGAATAAGATTATGATCTTCCAAGAGAATGTTATTGCAAATTAACGAACCTGGTCTTTGTAAAGATCCTTATTGAGCACATCTTCAATAGACCAAGAAAACACTAAATCTAGGAACCCTCTACCCTTGACCTTTTCCCACTTCACACGATCAGTTCTCTTGTCCATTGCTTTCCTGTTACATATTCATCAGCTTCTCAAAAAGCACAACAACATTATATGGTTATTATGAGTTGCAAAATGAAGCACAAACTCATCTATACCGTAGCAAATCCAGAACAGTTAATGTCTTGAGCACTTCTGCTAGTGAAAGAAAAGTATATGCCGTGCTTTTCCTTGGAAACAAAGAAAAGCTTGATACATTTAAAATGTATTCCTTTCATAGACTTCACGTCAACTATCGTTTCCACCTTTTATATTCAAGTCTTTCTTCCTCGTATATGGACTTTGCCAGGGATACAGAGAAAAGAATAACTTTAGATTCACAAATGCTCCATACCTATCCCTGTAGTTCAGAATTCCTAGCATAATCTCTGTCGTTTAAACGTTTTCTAACTCAACCCTTCTACTCAAACAAGATTCTTTCAAGCAATATCCCTTCTCCCTTCTCTTTCATTTTTGTTCTATATATATGGTTTCTGCGCCAAGAATCTTTGTATGCAGTGAAACTTGTTGCAACCTTTGAATTTGTTTTAGTTTGTCAAAGAGATCCCTCCGTATGGGCCGGTTCCAACATTTTGTTAGCCATTTAATTATCGGTGGTAAAATTGAAACATTTTAGAAACTATAAGATCAATGTTGGAAAAGCTATGGAGGCAAAAATATAGTTTGCCGTACAACGTTTTTGGTACCTAATGCAATAACGTGCATGTAGAAGAATTTTGATGTAGTTTTGAAATATATATATATATATATCAACGGATTTTAACTAGATAGGGAGACAACTTCTCCGTTATTTTATACGAAACTTGTCCCGAGTTTAACAACCCTGTTTAGAAGATGAACATCATCTCATTTTTTATTCCCACTATATATTTCTCCTCTTTAGCTCATCTAAAATAAAAACATTAACATTGAATTAATGCCTGAAACTAGAAAGGAAAAATATCTTCATTAATTTTTACAACCCTTTTGCAACATAATTAGACTTGGCATAGGTTGACATAGTTAAACAAATATATAGCTATGCAACAAGTAGGGAGGACTTCATTCTTCAGTCAGACAGCTGCAACTTCCATTCAAGAACTTGTAGAGCAACCTGAGGAGTCAAATTGTCATCTTAATTTTTGTTTTCACACATTAGAGCAAGAGAGATTATTCTAAAAATATTTTAACAAGAGTACTAAAGATGTTCTTACCACATTAATTATTATTTGGCCTTCACCACGTAGGTTTTGATCCCCTTGTTCCACTGCTAAATCCATCTTTCTTAGACCTCAAGGGCTGTCTGATACTCATGAATATCATACAAGAATTGGTGATTCGAAGAATACTACTGATAGAGTGGTAGGTCGAAGCTAAGACAACATAAAATTTGACCTTTCTATTGTGAAACAAATTGTTCAGAGTTTTAGTATTGCATACCTACTAGTTGTTGCTGGTGCTTCTGATTCATCCCTGATAACAAGTGAAGCTAATGGTTGTGACAGAAGCTGTGCAGGATCGGTTTCAGGATTACTACTCTCCAGAGAGGCACCGGAACTTATTGACCATCTCATTGGAACAACCAAATCCCTGCCAATTTATAAATGACAAAGTATCCATAAACATCCATTTCAATGCACAGAAGGAGGGAGGAGAGAGGTCACAGGTTTGAGACCTGCCCTTATTCCTCAAAACAGGAAAAAGAACACGCCTGTTTAACAATGGCTTCCTAATGCTGAAGCCAACTCAAGCTACTGCTGCTGTACAACTCCCACTCTATAATATCTGAAGAAGGAAAATAGAAAGATGCATACCCTTCTGTGCATTTGTGTCTGCAGCGGTTCATCTTATTCACTGTATAATTTCCAACGACAGCATCGAGGCTCCTTGCTAGTTTCGGTAAATCATGTAATGATAAAACATCCCAAACCTTAAGAATTTGAGTGTCGTTTTTGTTTTCCTTGATTATATCCACTGTCCAAATGAGACTGAGCTGGTCATTGACTCTGTAATTTTCTAACAGTTCAGAAGAAGTTCCGTGTAGGACAATGATGTTTCTCTCTTCAGGAGATTGACGCCAGCCACTTGAAAGCTTTGCCAACAAAGAAATCACTTCATGACGAGCCTCATTTCCCACTTTCATAATAGATTTCCGAAAGCTGTCACTGAAGAAAAACTTCAATTGAAAAAAGGTTGATGTGAGAAGTCCACTGAGTAGTATTCAGCTTCAGACATAAGAGTAAGAATTAAGAAATTTGTGCTGCAAGAAAAATCAGCATACATACCTTCCATCTTGCATTTCTGAACAGTAGAAAATTGGCATTCAACAAATAATCAAGTTGGTCCAACTCTAACAAGGCATCCATTATAGCCTTGGACAAGCTTTTATCCTCATCAGCATTGTAGAAACACCCTCGTTCCTTCGCGTCAGTAACCAATTTCTTCCAAATAGTGTCACTGTTGACAAGAGTTGCTCCATTTCCCAATATCCAGAGGCAGTACCTTAATTAGACATAGCGTCGTAAAATTTTATTCAAAATCACCGAAACACATGTACTTACACATGAACCTGCCTAAACTTGCTCAAACTATTGTTTAAATTCTGGTGTTTGGAAAAAATACCTTGCACGGGTCAGCGCAACATTTACCCTTTGGCGATTGGAAAGAAAACCCACTGATCCATTTGCATTGCATCTGACTGTAGAGATAATGATAACATCCTCCTCGCTGCCTTGAAATCCATCGACAGACCGAACCTTTACAGCAAAGTCACTATATTTACTGTAAGCATTTCCAATTTTTTCTTGAATTGCATACACTTGAGCCTTGTATGGTGATATGACTCCTATGCTCATCCTCTTTCTTGCCCTTATAAATTCTGCAAGAGAAAGAAAAGGAAAGCTTTAGCTTTCAAACTTGCAAATCAAAAGTAAAACCAATAGCAATATCATATATTTCAGACAACATTTATTAAATAACAAAAAATCTAATAGTTTCTGATATGACTGAAACGCGTACTTTTAAAAAGGCTTGCAACTATCGCTGAAACTACAGCAACCTCGACCAAATTTTTCTTGCTGCGGCCGTTATAGGATTGCTCTTTCCCAGTGGCTACATTAATAAATGAGTAAGGGCCATACATACTGCCTTGAAGGAATTGTTTCCGATAGTTTCTTTCTTTGACATTTGAAGAATCCTCAATTAGCCTATCATAGAACTCTTTATTTGGGAATAGGCTTATAGATGGATGCATCCTATACTGCATATTCAGAAGGTGTTTCCCGTGTTCTAGTATGACCAATCTCTCAAACAAACTCCTCCCGAATTCAGCTTCCTCGGAAATCTGATGAAGGTATGTATCAGAAACATTAGAGCTTATAAATAACCTAGTAAATGGGGTGCAAGAAAGATAAACCTTATCACCTTGCTTTGAACCATGGCAGGAAGTTGGCGCTCGTCACCTATAAGAATGGCATGGCGAAGACCAGAAAGTTGCAATGGAATAGTCGATTCACATTCTTTAAGCTGGGCAGCTTCATCAATAACCAACAATTTTATCGGTGTTGCTCCTTCTGTGTGCAACTTGACAGAGCTTGAAGCAGTACAGAAAACCAGACACGCATTTCCCAAGCAAAAGTTTCTTGCTGCTATACCTTCAACTTCAAAAATATTGGGAATGTCAAATACTCGAGGAAGTGAATTTAGTGTCTGAACACAATATTTTCTCGTAAAGGCCAACCGTGAAAATTGACCAGCGCCGCTTCCTTCATTTTCAAAATCACTGAGGACTTGCTTTAGACCTTCATCTCCAACACTAACACTATACAGCAAGGGTTTGAAGCTCTTGAGTCCACCAAGTGCTATGATCATGTTCTTCACCACTTCTAATGAAATGATAGATGTTGGCAAGTGTGTATACAAATCTACAATTAAAACATCCAACTTCGCACTAAGGAATTCGAAACTATCCTTTACGAATTCCTCAAAAGAGAGAATAACTTCCTTCTTTACCTTGCCATCTTTATTTTGTTTCTGTTTTTCCTTTTTCTTGTTATCTTTCATGGCCTGAATAAGAGCTTTCTTCAAAACTTTCCTGCTGTTCGTGCCCTTTTTTTCTTGATCGTTGACCGCTTCATCTTTCCCTTTGCTGGTGTTTATCTCTTCAAATCCATGCATTCCATCCTTACTTTCCAAGTACCGGCGGTACTGATGCTCAGGATCTTCAAGCAAAGTTATCAATGAGCCTAGAGTGTGCTTCCAGCCAGTTGACGGGTTAAAGCAATGATAAAGTGCTTCGACACGATTGTCAAGAAATATATCTTCAAGATCATGATTCTCGGAGATCTTCATTCGCTTTCCGTTCCCATAGAGAACTATATCTCCAAGTCCATAAGTGTCATATTCAAGAGAGTCTGTAACTTGCCTAACTTGCCTTAGGAGTCTCGATGTTACTCCCAACACAGCAATATTGGTTGGAGCACATGTAAGGGTCCTGCACTTCAACTTAAGTAGAGACAACAATAATAAACCAACCATCGTTGTTTTGCCCGTCCCCGGAGGGCCCCAAATTAGTTTGACAGTACTTTGATGTTGGCATTCACTCAGACCAATGCAGCTTACAATTGCATCTTGCTGTGAGTCATTTAAATTGGAAGAGGTTTCTTCCATACCAGAAAGTGTAGCACTTCTATTCACTTCAGATAAGCAGTGAGTGCAATCTTGGCCATCCTGCAGGAGCAGACACAACAACTGTCAGTTAGGCAATTGAATGATTAGAATATAGCTAAAACTTCCGCATATCAGGAAAAATGAACCACCCTTCTTACAGCTGAGCTAGTATGAAGCACATTCTGGATAATGTTCATGTTCCCTCCTTCCAGCTCTGAGTTCAATGATCTCCATGTACGAATATTTGTCATCATGTTCACTAGGTAAACAACAAAGACATTAGCTTTCATGTTCTTTCGCCTTCCTTTTCCAGCAATGACAGACTCCTTTTTATTTTCCCTGTCTTCTAATTCAAATTGAATGGGTTTGGATGTGAGAATTGACAAAATGTCATATTTATCGTTATCATCTTTCGCTATAGATAGTCCATGAACATATGCAAGAAGATAGTTAAACCCAGGCCTGTTCAAATCATCAATGTCTTTCGGTCTTACATCTGTCAAAGCAAGGAGATCTCCAACCCCAGGCTCATATATTCCTTCCCCATTCACATTGTTTCTCATTTTTTCAAACCAGATCTTATAAAACAAGTCTTTCGGAGGTTTGTTCTCTTTAGCTATTCCCAGTGAAAAGATTTCTCTTTTAGGTGCTTGGGAGACCATTGTCATGTTTGAGCATAAGTCAGCACGAGTTTCCTCGATTAGCGCAGGAATGAATGACTCCATGTAATGTGTCGTTGACATGAATGTCTCCGGTATCTTCTTCACCTGTTCGTGAACAATTTAGTGCCAGACATCAAATGTAAGAAAAGGGAAAAAAAAACATAAGGTCAAAAAAATTAAAAATAAAATTGACATGAATGTCTCTAAATGATTTCACTTTAATCAAGTTGCCAAATTTAATCAGGAAAAATAAAATCCTGCCCACTAAACAACCAGATTTTGACCAGAAAAACAGACCATGTAAAAAATTAAAAATCTGAAGCGCCATCATACACATAAACATGACCACAATGGCATGCATGCAAACCTGGTTTTTGTAAAGATCTTTGTTGAGTACATGCCCGATAGACCAAGAGAACACCAAATCTACCAAGCTTCTACCAGGAATTACTAATCCTTCTTTAGTTTTCGTTTTCGCTACTTTCTTCTCCATCGTTTCACCTCTCTAGTATGCGTCTGTAAAATCAGTTGACGAAGCCGATAATAAGGAAACAAAATAAAAACTCTTGAACTTGCAAAGAATTAAACAATGAAACTACAGGTTTCTTATGAGTGAAGCAAGCAACCCTACAGTAAGGCTAGTACAGATATTTTTTCCAAAAAGTGGCAATGCTTCTTTTTTGATAGCTATCAAAAATCCCAATGAAAGAAAAGAAATGAACGTACAGTTGATTAGAAAAAATGGGGCAGGTTCCTGAAGACTGAGATGGAAAGAACACACTGACTACAAGTCAGTCAAAAGTAAATTAAAGCAAGCAATGTATCGAGTCTTAGTCCCTATGGAAACTACAGTCTCTTATTTTCCATAATTAAAGTTAGGGATAGCATATGAAAAGAGAGAGGAATAAATGGAGGGAGCTTTCATACGAGGAGGCCAACGGACTTTTCCTGGTTATAAAACAGAGAGACTCCATATTCCTACGTATTCTCCTTTACTGTAACATTACCGATGCACGAATTAATGTTGATTATTGAGTAGAGGAAAGGACACAAATGCATTCGTACAATACGATGATGCTTTACATGTCTGCCTCTTTCCCTTTCCTAGTACACGTGATTTTCACAAGAGAATTATTCTATCCACTCGAAGTATTGCTTAGAATTAAAGCAAGTTTCATTTACTTCAAGGTGTAAGAAAACGCAAAGCTGATCAACTTGTAATTTCAAGTGTGAATTCTACATGAATGGGAATGGGTAGCAAGATGTCCAAACTATTTTCCAGTTTTCACATATGATGACTACTTCTCTTCATAACCAATATCACCATCAAGTTTCACTATATAGAGCATCAGCATCATATAACACGGTTATTACGTTATTCATGTGAAACAATTTCTTTAAAACTATATTATGACATCGTTTTTATAGTTTTTTTATTGAAAAAAAAACCCTTGGTTTAACCTGCTGATCAACTCGCGATCCAAACCACCTCAAACCATGTCGAACTCTTGAGTAGACTTGTAAATATGTTTAAAACCATGATTTACACCCAACAATCCAACATTGAATCACCAGCCAACTCGAACTCCTACAACTGAGTCAACTGACTATCCTTTGGCAGAACTGCCAGCCGAAACGTCACTATCGACTGTTTTGCCACTCGATTTGGAGTATTTATGTGATATCTAAACAGATTTGGAGACGGACACAAAAATCAACATACCCATGAAATCTTACAAGTTTGAACGCACGAGGCATGAGCCTAGCATGGGAAAACCCTCTGCTTGCTGAAAAGGATTCTAAACATTTTCCCTTTCAGGATTCAATATTGGATTCTCTATGACAGAAAATTGTGCTTTGTTTTTTTTTTCTGGTTTGGAAGTAGAGGGAACAGGGACAGAAGGAACAGCCACTTGTTATACCACCAAACATGTGAGAGGAACACTCTTCTCCTTAAAATTGTGTCCAAGTAAGAGAAGTGATGACCAGATCGCTTTGTGGTCTCCCAGTCAATCTCTTCCTTGTTTCACCTTTCAAAGTACAAAGAGCATAGATGGTACATTGTCATACAACACGGAAACCTTCAGGAATCATCAATTACAATACACCCAACATCATCTGAAACTTCATTATGCAATTGCATGGAAACGATATAATGGTTCAATCAAAAGATCGCACAAACTGCAACCTTGTTGCCCAATCCGAAACATTTTACCACCCTACTTTCATCTGTGTAAATCCCCAAAAAGCCGCCATGATTTTACATGTACATAGTTTGAATCGTGGGGAGAAGAAATTAGCCATTTGGCAAGTAATATGACTAGCTACTCTAGACACTATACAAATACTGCAAGTATTTACGTCATGCATAGACATTTTTTCAGCATACCATGCTCAATGTTGACAGAACACCTACTTTCGACCTGCATCCAAAGAGTGTAACGTTAGATCTGTCATCATGAAAATATAAACCACTTAACATTGTTTTGTATTTTGTTGTTTTACTTTACAGCCTTCGAGAAATATATTATACCAGCTCCATCTCATTGCCTAGGCATGAAGCAAGGATTTCATCTCCTAAGGCAAAGAGCGAAGTGGATAAGCTACTAACTCTAGGGCAATTAACATTTACTAGAGGAGAGAAACAAGAAACACAAATCAATAGTTGAGAAGCAAAGTTTCATGACTACAATTTAGTTAGAAAATTAAAAGGATAATGAGAAGAAGAGGAAGAAGAGAGGTTTGTTCACTTTAGAAGAGGGGCTTATGCTTTAACCTTTTGCCACGCTTATATTATAAATTAGTTTTGTAGCTTCATAACATACAAAGTAATACAATGCTCATCATCCATAGAATAGTATGGTTACGATCTTACTAATAACTTGACAAAACAACTGATAAGGGCACTCATGCAGCCCTATTGCAGCCCAACAGGTTGTTCTGTAAGGTGTTCTGTAAGAACAAGGGTTTCCGACCATAACAGGTCATTGGCATACAGGAATTATCCAGATCTGGTAATTTTGTGAAACAGTCTGTTTTCATATCACTGAAACCTTTCATGCAGATACATATCATGAATTGTGCCGCACAATAACACATACTTATCAATGCATGAAGAATTCCAAGGACAAAACTGACGCCCCAAAATTTACAACTATATACTAACCTATGACAATTAGCTGATAGCCCATGTTAATCCAGTAAACTGAGTGAAGCAAACTGGATAGACAAAAACTCCACAGGATCATCTTTAGGGTGTTCATTAGAATGAACAGGCCAGGTCATCGGAACCTGCAAGTTCCTGCATCAAGTTGATTGTAAAATTTTCAGGAGAAACTTATATCATTTCAAGTGCTATAAACTAAGAGGTCTTTATATTCTTCTTCCAGCTTAAACTTTTTCCAATAGCATTAGCTCCTTTCCACTAGAAACTCCCACATACAACAGCAAGATTGCAGTGTGTGGTGATAGCAACAGATCAAAAGGCCATCAAGTGATACGTATATGCCATGAACTGCAGTCATGGTGGAGGCATTATAACAGATGGGGCCAAGATGCCCCTATCTACAGTAGTCATGTGGCATCAAACGTTGACAGTGACTGTTTGTCACTGTGAGATTGATGACGTGGGTGGTTGAAGAAATGGCAGTAACGGTAGACTTTGTGGTTTCATTATACCAATTAAAGTAGAAATGGCAACATGGCATGGCACAATGGATGGCAAATGATCCAGGAACCAATGTTAGTCTTGACAGTTATGATCCAGGAACCAATGTTAGTCTTGACAGTTATGATCCAGGATCCGATGCTTGTCAAAGTATTTGAGTTTTTTCTGTTCTATTTTGTATTTATTTGACTCCAAGCTCCACTGCTCTTGGAAACAAAGAATGAGATAGCATAACGTCAAGGTAGCTTTCCACAGGAAGCGTATTCTCTAATTCTTTGAACCAAAATTCACCAATACATTAATTTCTAAGGTTAATGCTACCCTGATACTTACACGTCTTAATCACTTGTGCAGTAACATTTTATGTTTTTTGTTCATCATCACGTACGAAAAGGAAATATAAAAATTAGAAAAAGAAGCCCAGAAGGATGAAATTAGAGGATTGCATACCCTTCAAAGTGCCTTAGCTTGCATCGATTAATTTGATCCCCTGTATATTTTCCATAGAAGGTGTCAACAAGCTTTGCTAAATTCGGTATCTCAGACAAATGTAATAGATCCCAAACCTTCAGAACCTGGAAAATGCATGCATTTTCCTCTAGAATGTCTACAGTCCAGACAAGATAGAGTGATCCGTTAATCTTATATTGCTCCAACAGCTGAGAAGAAACCCCATTGGTGAAATTAGGATCTCTCCCTTTGTGAGGCTGACGCCAACCGCTTAAAAGCTTCCTTAACATTGAAATAACTTCCTTACAAATCTCCATGGTTTTAGTTCTTGCAACAAATTTGGAGAAACCGTCATGAAAGGAAACCTGGGCATGATTGTAAGCATCACTCTCAATTTTCAAAAGCATAGATGAAAGAAGTGTGGAATAGAGGGTCAAATTTTCTGAATTTTTTGACGTCAGCCATTGATTCCTATGCGGATGCAAATTGATCTGGTGCAACCTAATTACTGAACCAACCCCATTATCCAATCACTAAATCAAGCATGCAAGTTTACTTCCCAGCAGCTGGTGATAAACACACCCAACCAGTTCTCTTCTAATGATTGTGCACTAATGTGTTTTCATGACTAAAATCTAAGGATGCTTCAAACCGAATATCTTTCATATAACTGCAATCATCTAATTCTTAGGTTTTGTGTTTTTTTATATATGATATATAAAATGAAGTAAAATCCTTTCATCTAATTAAATGCATTAAAGAAAACCACTATAATCAGCTCAATTTAACTCTTAAATTTATGATGCTGCAGACAGAGATAAAAAAAAAAGGCTAAATCCTGGAAAGGATAACGTGAAAACACACCTTCCACGTGGCACTTTTAAAGAGGACCAAATGTGCATTAGGAAATTGATCAGTTTTGCCAACCTCAACGAGTGCAGCTATGATAGCTTGAGCCAAGCTCTCATCCTCATCAGCATTGTAAAAATATCCCCGAGTCTTGGCATCAATGACCATTCTCTCCCAGACAGAATCACTATTACCTAAAGTTACTCCATTTCCCACTATCCAAAGGCAATACCTAAAAGAAGGTAGTAGCACCGCCTTTTACTTTCAAACTAACAAAATCACTCAAAACATGTTTGAGCCATGCAATAACAATTATGACAGAAATACCTTGCACGAGTCAAAGCCACATTTGTTCTCTGGGGACTTTTAAGGAACCCCACCAAACCCATCAAATCACATCTGACAGTGGAGATTACTATGATATCTTCCTCGCCACCTTGAAACCCATCAACAGAGCGCACACTGACAGAGAAACCATTGCCAGAACCCCTACTTAATGTCTTTCCAAGTTTCTCTTGAATGGCAGACACTTGAGCACTGTAAGGTGATATAACACCAACGCTCAATGTCTCTTTCATTGAAACTGATTCTGCAAAGTGAATAAGGCATAAAAACTAATCTGAATTACCAAAAGGAGAAGAATTCATACATACATTACATAGATTCATTTGTAAAAACATTAGGAATACCTTCAAAAAGTTTTGCAACTATTTCAGAGACCACAGCTACCTCTACCACATTTTTTCGGCTGTGCCTATCATCAGCCTCTTCATGTCCATAGTCTACATTTATGAAAGAATAACTGCCATACATTTTTCCTTGAAGGAAACACTTCTCATAGCTTCTTTCTTTAACAAGTGGAGCATCAAGAATCTGCTTTCCATAGAACTCTACATTTGGAAACAAGCTTATTGATGGATGCATTCTATACTGAACATTCAGAAGGTGTTTTTTGTGTCCCAATTGTGCCAGTCTTAGGAATAAACTTCTTCCAAATTCAGCTTTCTCAGAAATCTAAAGATAATGCAACTTAAATTAGTTTACGCTAGAATGAGGAAAAAAAAACACAAGAGCAAGGGAAATGAGAAAAAACATGAGTAAGAAACAGAAACCTTGCTTTGAACCATTGCAGGCAACTGGCACTCATCCCCTACGAGGATAGCATGACGCAGACCGGGAAATTGTAAAGGGATAGTTGATTCACACTCTTTCAGTTGGGCAGCTTCATCTATAATCAACACTTCCAGACTCGACCGTAACATATCCTCTGCATACAACTTAGCAGAGCTTGAAGCAGTGCAAAATATCAAGCGAGCCTTTTCTAGACAGAAATGTTTGATTTTAGACTCCCCAGAAATGTCTGGAAGAGTAAATTTACTGTGGAGCAATTTGAGTAACTTAAGGCAATGTTCTCTAGCCTCTTCCAGCTTGTGCTGCTTAGAAAAGCCAATTCCATAAGGTTCATCCATAGATTGACTGAAGGCATGACTTAACCCTTCATCAGCAGCTTGTAACAAAGAATCAAGCAGTTCAAGAAACTCGAGAAATTCAATCATCATTTTTACCACTCTTGGAGAAATGACAGAAGATGGCAAGTGAGTATGCATGATTACAACATGCATCCGCATCTGATCTTTGCAGTAATTAAATTTACAGTTTACAAACTCCTCGAATGTCAATCCTTCAATCTCATGATCTTGAGAAAAATGAACCATGTCCACTTTTCTGTTGTGCTTCAAGCGGCTTTCCTTCCTACAACAAGATTTCTCCTTCCATGTCTTCTTGCTTTCTTCTAAGGTTTGTAAAATAACTTTCCTCCAAAAAACATTGTTATTTTGGTTTCTGGACTTTTTAGAGTTGACATCATCCTGTTTTTCTTTGTTGTTTTGAATCTTCTCATTTCTAAGAATTCCCTTCCCTTGTGCTTTGAAATTTTTGTCTTTCTTTCTGTTGGCTAGTTCTTGCAAGTACTCATGGTAAAGCTTGCCAGGATCTTCAAGCAAGCATATCATCAATCTTAAATGATAATTCCATCCAGATGAAGGTGCTAAACAATTGGAAAGTATATGAGCACGACAGTCAAGAAATACATCAAGAAGGTCATCATGGTTACAAATCTTCATCCGCTCACCATTCCCAAATAAAATAATATCTCCAAGACCATAAGTCTGATATTCAAGCTTTGGAATTACCAAATTCAGAAGCCGTGTCGTAACTTCCAACACTGCCACATTGGTTGGGGCACAGGTAAGGGTTCTGCATTTCCTTTTAAAAAATGCAAATAATAATGCACCAATAGTCTTTGTTTTTCCTGTCCCAGGAGGACCCCATATTAGTTTGACTGAATTCCGATGATGACATTCCCTCGCACATATACAGGATAAAACTGCTTCTTCTTGGGAAGCATTTAGATCAAAGGAGCGAATATATGCACCTAAAGTTGATGCATCAACGTTGTGCTTTTCTCTAATGAAACAGTTGGCACAATTGTCTACCACCTATATGATTTAGATATGAAAAGGTAATAACATGTGAATAGACTCATTCTACCAACACTTACTATGTGTAAAGTAGTAAACCACAATACAAGCTTTATTATAGGGAAAGCAACTAAATGTTGGTCATTTGTACACAAAACAAAAGGAAATTTGTTTATGAAATTGATGGATAGCATGAAACACAAGCTTACAGAGGAATCAGTTTGCAGAACTTGTTGAATGATGTTCATGTTCCCTTCTCCTAGCAAGGACAGTGCCTTCCTTATTCGAACATTTGTTTTCATGTTTGTCAGAAAAACAGCAAAACGAGTCTTTTGCTTGGTATGTTGCTGCATGTCTTGCTCTTTGATGGGCTTCGATGATAAAATTTGAATCTCGTCATAATCTTCATCTTCAAATCTTTTTTTCCTTTGAACTAAAGCAATCTTATATGATTCATTAAACCAGCTCAAATCACCAATGCATTTCGGCCATACCTCTGCCAAAACAAGGAGATCTCCATTCTCGGGAACGTACACTTCCTTCCCATTCTCTGCATCATTCATTTTATTCACTCCAACATCATATATCAAATCATTGGGCTCCTTGTAATCCCCTGACTTCTCAATGTACAATATTTCACACACTGGTGCTGATGACACTGTCATCATGCTTGAACACAAATCAGAACGAGTTTCCTCGAGAAGTGGGAGAATAAATGAGCTCCTATAATGAGTCACTGACGGGAACGTCTCTGGGATTTTCCTCACCTGTAAGAATTTATATTACATTCATCACATTCATAAAAGAAAAAAAAATCATTTGTACAACATGTACACGATGATCAAACAAAGCAACACAAACAAATAATTTGAACAACATTAATTTCGCAAAAGCAGAAACAATGAGTATCACATAACATGTCATCCAACAATTCAGAATGGCATGCATCTCTCGGACACAAATAACTAAGATTCTCACTATTAACAACAAAACTTAAAAAACAATCAGCAACCCATTTTTCAATACACATTCTTCACGTCAAAAAACAAATCAAAACACTTGAAATACAATACTCATAACACATTATCCCCACAATTCAAACTGCCTCCAACAACTAAGATTCTCCCTATACAAGCATTAACGACAACTTTAAAAAAAGAAAACAGCAACCCCTTTTTCCATACATATTCTTCAACTCGATAAACGAATCAAAACACTCCAAAAACATGACTGCTGCTAGCTAAACTCACAACTGTGACATCTAAACTGTGCCTGTATCACACACACGTGCCCTAAAAGACAAACAACTTCAATGTGAAAGTAGCCACTGTACCTTGTCTTTATAGAGGTTTTGATTAAGAACATCTTGAACAGACCAAGAAAAGACCATCTGTATCAAGCTTTTACTCCCCTCCATCAGTTTTTCTTTTCTTGACCCTGAAACAAAAACAAGATTTTATTCACTGAAAACTAAAAAACAGCCCACCAAATTGAAACCCATATAAGTAAATGCAAAAATTTGTAAAAAGAGAAATTACCCAGTTGAGGAATGCTAATGGGGATCCATGATTTGGGAGCAAACGTCGATGATGATGATGATGATGATGATGAAAGGGAGGGAAGGGAAAGTTAGTGGCAGCGGTGGAATTTAAAAGGGGCGAGGTTATAGGAGTTTCGCCTGTGAAGGATGTTTTAACTACTTTATAAGATGGTGCAATGCTAAGACTCCAATAAAAAAAATTAACATAAAAAAATATTTTTTTATAAGAAATTATTTGATATTATTATTAAATCCAAGTTTAATTAGTTAATTTTAAAAAAAATTATACCAATTTCTTGATTAGTTTAGATTTAAAATTAAATTATGTGAGAGTTGTATTGATGTAATATAGTAAACTTGAGAAGTCTGAAAGGTATAGTTTTGTTTTAACAAAAACTTTAAAATAAATTTTTTTAATATTAAAATAATAACATATTAGATCAACTCGTGTTTCGTTGTTTAACTTGTCAAATTCACGATCAAGACAATGGACTCTGTTGGGTTAAAAACTTTGTTTTTATACATAACAAAAATAAATACTCATAAAACCAAGAAAAAAAAATTATCATGATATTTGTTTAAAATTATGATAACCTCATAAAAAATAAATCAAAATAATTTATAAAAATAAATTCAAAGTAAAACAAATATTAAAAGAAAAAATTAAAAAAAAAATAGAAATGCAAAAATAAAAAAAGCCCCCCTCCTTTACTTTACATATGGATAATAAAGTTCACTCGAGAACTCAAGTAAGCCAAGGTTTTTTTAGATGTGTAAGGTGGT
>Ga0307511_10003385_pt1 | contig 16398 bp, 12 predicted proteins | sample 13_EM_MG_FD_200266 | JGI IMG/M metagenome (GOLD analysis project Ga0307511, IMG submission 200266) | Populus trichocarpa ectomycorrhiza microbial communities from riparian zone in the Pacific Northwest, United States - 13_EM | ecosystem: Host-associated > Plants > Roots > Unclassified | place... | reverse complement strand
CATAGAAAATTACCCTGAATACTCCGTACATTACTCCATTATTACCTAATCTTAGGAACTAAGACTCACATGTTCGACCAAACGATCCCCGGCAAGGTACCCCACTACCCCGCCAACATTGCACCGTCTACGGCGCTCGGTAGTCCTTCCATTCATTCCCATCTCAGTCCAAAACAAACATCTGTTCGCGATGGAATATGACCCGAAAATCCGTGAGTCTGTCACCGATATTTCACTTTTTCAAACTGTGGGGGGGGGTAGCATTGGGACTATAGCTAACGTGCTGGCGTAGCACCCTATCTTACGAGTGATGAGAACTCCTTTGCCTACATCTCGGCGCGGGATCGATGGCCTGTCATAATAGTACGCATGCCGACAAATACTAGATTCCGGGAATTAGACTGGCAGGAAGAATACTGATTCTAACGATAGACCCAAGCTATCGATGATATTTTCCAAGCGACTAGGAATGCAGAGGATCCAGAGAAGATTGCCGAAGGGAAGAAGATCGTGGAGCAGTTGGCAAAGCTGAAATATGAGGTGCAACATGACCGAGTATTAACGTGCGTTCACTCAAGGAGGAAGGTGCTTGATTCATGGAATGAAGGTTACTGATTCTGGGCTTCGGACTGCAGCCCACTCCCAGAGGACGGTGAACCGGACATCGCGAACTATAATCGCGAACTCGAAGCCCTTGGAAACTTCAAATGGTTTGGGGGTCCCTGGCTTTACATTGAATGCTATCTCTACCGACGCATCGCCACCTCATTCTCCCTTTCCAACCACTGGAAATCCCATGACGTCTTCCACCGCCAGAAGATCCTCACCTTCCGCTCGTCCCTCCCTGCCGTGCTCGAACTAGCTCATCAGTATGAGCAAATTGTCTCGACCATGCACTCCGAAGGTATCCACACCACTCCCGAACAAGAAAATCTCCTGTTCACTGAAATGATGGAGATTTGTCTCTGGGGTAACGCTACCGACTTATCCCTTCTTACAACCCTCACATACGAGGATATTCAGAAACTCCAAGGTGCAGAAGCTAGGAAGAGAGCAGAGAAGAATATACTTGCAAACGACCTACCGGAGGTTTATGAGGTATTGACCAAGCTTCGGGAGAACGCGCAGCCGGGGGAAGAAAGAACCATCGATATCGTCCTAGACAACTCTGGATTCGAGCTCTTCGTCGACCTAATTCTAGCAGGGTACCTCCTCGAAACTAACCTAGCTACGAATGTTATCCTCCACCCTAAATCCATCCCTTGGTTCGTGAGTGATGTGCTTCCGAGAGACTTTTTCGACCTCCTGTCAGCCCTTCAAAATCCCCAGAAATTCTTCTCCGAACCCTCCGAAGGGAGTAGTGATTCTACTCCTGCAGCTCCCCTCACTGCGGAACAAGTCTCCACCTTATCCCACCTTTTTAACAACCTCTCTACTCACCACGGCGAGGGACGGCTCATCATTCGGCCGAACCTGTTCTGGACTGAAGCTCACTCCTACCATCGCCTTCCCCACGTCAACAAGGAGTTGAAGGCAGACCTGCAAGCCTCTCAGTTGGTGATTTTCAAGGGGGATCTGAATTACCGTAAGTTGACGGCAGATACGATGTGGCCTCCTACGACGCCGTTTAGGGATGCTATTGGAGATATGGCCAAGGGGTTTAGGGTGTTGGCTTTGAGGACGTGTAAGGCAGATGTGGTGGTGGGGTTGCCGGAGGGGGTGGATGAGAGGTTGAAGAAAGAGACAGGGGATACCGGGGAGGTGAGGAAGTGGGCTTGGGGAGGGAAGTGGGCGGTGGTTCAGTTTTCGGATGGGAAGAATCAGGCGTGAACGAGAGGGGTTAAAGTTTGGTGATAAACGTAAAGCAACGGTACTAGAACTGGAGGGGCCGTCAGAGGCTGGAATGGTGCTGGATGGTTTTATTACATAGTTGCTTCACAATGTGCTGCATGGGAATGCAATGATAGCATAGCAATATCTGTTTTCTCCACATCTCCGTTAATTTAGACACTCTCAAGTCGGGAAATTAGTCTGGCAGCACTACCCCTGTCGGGAATATTCCGTGATTAAAACCAAAAAATGTCAAAATGTGTTGAGTTGCTAGCATGGTTCTGAGTTCTGGATTACGACTACATCAAATTACCCTGACCTCATCTAGGCACACACAACAACCTTCCCTGGACTCGTGCAGAGCTAGATACGTGGCACCTGAGGTAGCTCACCATGACCGCATGCACCATCCTCAAAGATTTAATCTTGTAAGGGTATTCCTGTAATATGCCGTGTATGTATGTATGCGCGGAATCGAGACTAGGTTTCTGGGTCAACCACTCCCATATTGCCTTTTATAATAGTCCATTAGATACTAATAGCTAATTAGCGGATCCGAAAGATTAACCTTCGGATCCACCTCCCTTCTGTATGCTAAGCCGAATGAACCAGACGAAGATAGCAGTCCTACTCTCTACGAGAGACTTGTGCCAAGCAGACTGCAGTCCTACGCGCCAACCAGATTACAGTCCTACTATGTATACATAGGCTGTCTGTCAACTTTAAACTGATAGAATTGTGATGTATAGAGGCTTGCAAATGGGGGCTAAATATCATTAATGCAAGTGACAAAGGTATGAAGTCTTTTATGGTATGTTTCTTCATGACATATGTAGTGTTTACGGCCTAAGGCGCCGCTTAAGCACCTATGTCACTAGAAGCATGTATGTGCTCATGGGAAATATGAAGTGCAACCTGAACTGCCTTTGGTTTACATCGCGCAGGGGAGGAGGAGGAAGCGGAGGCTCGGCGGGTAAACTCTTGCAAGGGGAAAGTTAGAAATGGTCAGCTGAATATCCACCAAAGCTCGCAATTCACCACCATCTTGAGCAAATAGATAGCGTAGTTCCAAAGGTGTGGAGTGGATATATATATATATATATATTATTGTTTGTTGCTACAAATAATTCGGATTCTATACAAAACTTTTGTCCACCAGCCTTCCAAGTGCCATGGGACCAACAATCTAAAACGAAATACAATGTCTATAAATCAATACCCCGATTTCAGTCTCCTATTGCCTTGGGGTTGCGGCAGGCGAGGGGGCAGTTGCGGGTAATGGCCGCTGCCTGTCTGGGAATTGACTGCATTCAGCCGCAGTTGTCAGTTCAAACCATTATTCCTGATACTCATGAAGGCTCAAGGAAATCAAGCTATCACTTACCCGCTATTAACCTGCATGTTACCCAATGCCGGGGTATTAGCCCTGCTTGGTCGGTTCGAAGCTGCGTTATTTGGTCTTAATACATTTGCATCGCGCTCTCGGGGTCGAGTAATATCCACCGCATTGGCTCCACTGGCTCCAGACCCTGAGCCTGAACCATGACCATGAGCCCCCGAAATCCTCTCGTTTTGATTCTGAGGTGGTGGGGGCGGTGCTGTATTGCGATATGGGGTGTTGGGGCGAGCATCAACACCACTGGCGTGCTCATCGTAGGTGTTATAGAGATCCTTGGCTAGATCAATCGTGATCTACTCAGGGTCAGCTTGAGATTTGGCACCTGAAGGCAGATGTAGGTGGAGTATATCGAGGGACTTATGCATACTAAGGAGTAGTCAATGGGGCTACGAGGTCCAAGTATCCTTGGTCCTGGAATAATTGCCGAATCGGGTACTGTGAGCCTCCCCTGCATTGGGGCGCCGCTGACAAGGACAAGGTAGGTAGTCAGGCAGCTGAAGATTGCAATGCATGGCTGAACATGAAAACGCATTTTGAGTGTGTGAAGTATAGTCCAGGTGGTTATTCGTGAGTTGGTAGTTGCGGTGTATTGCGATTGCCCAAGTATATTTAGAAACCACAACCCACTGTTCTTATATGCTATCTTCCATACACCCCTCCAACATCATGACAGGTGGGGTATATAGCGCAACGTTTCTCAAAGTCTATGTGGAAAAATGATGGTTTCAACAATAACGGCCCTTTGTTGCCGAAGCGGAAACTCCCCAGGTGAAAAGTTCCACTAAAAACCCTGGACCCGTGTATGTTTTAGCATCTGAGAAGTCGGTAATCCCAACAATAGCCCCTATGACGAACCCTGTCGCGTGAAACATTAGTACATTACCGCTTTGGGTAGTAGTCGACCCAATTTGAAACTCATCCATTCCTTCGTTGATCTTATGGCGAACATTTGCAGCTTGGCAAAAACTAGCAAGTACCTATTCAGGAAGACTCTGAATGCCAACTGTGTACCGCATTGAGTATTTCTAAACTGTTGTGCCGTGAGTGAGGTCCTGCTCGGCCAAACAGATGGAGTATAATTTAGTCTCGCACCATGTATATCGACATTTCTGAAATCTCAACTTCAACCGAAGATCCTACCTGTTCTCTGTTTGTTGCGCTGAGGAACCAGCTTGGTAAGAATCACCCACAGAGGATTATGAGGACATGCACATGATGAAAACAGAATGCAACACGCCTCCTGCGAATTTTTGGGATGTTGGGCTTATTCGACATCTGGACCATTAAAGCCATCAGAGGTGAGAAGTCAACCTCATGGCCGAATATCCTTGTTCAATGGAAGAGTAAGCAACTCAGGGACAAGGGTCGTCGTGGCTCCTTAATTCCTTGTTGAACTCGAATGGCGGCGATGAAGGAGAAAGTTGTTCGGTAAACGGAAGACCAGGGGTGCCTCTACATGAAAGTATGAATCAGTCATTGGAACCTAATTGCACATCTTATAGCAAAAAGGGAGGGCCATTACACTGCCATTGGTCGTCTCTGAGAACCATTAAGAGCATTTCTCTCTTGTTGTTGTGTATTTCCAGACTATAGATTTCAGCTTGCAAAAACCAATATGGACTTCTTCCTGTTCACGGTTGGGGGAAGCTTATCATGTGCTTTTGCTACTCGGTTCCCGTAATGCAGCTGAAGGAACACTACTCGAGTAGAGCTAGTGTATGTGATATTGGTGATTGTCTCATCTGGATGTGTGCAGTAGCTAGATGAAAACGAGGTCTGGGAGAACAATAGGTCGAGGTGGTCTGGTTGGGCTGGTGGAATGTACGCCTAGTCAGAATAAAGCTGGTTGGCACGATCTTCCTTCTTATATGGGCGATCTTCGCCTCGTAATCTGCTAGCCAGGCGCCTAAGGACTTAGGAGGCAAGTACATAAATACGCTCTCTGGTTAAGGGGGCTGTGGTAACCAAACACTTGGGCAAGTATCATGGAGGTATTGACCAAAAGCGCCAGACAATGTAGAGCAAAAGGCTTGTGCAAGACTGGGAGGTGGTGGAGGGTTGGGTTGAGACACTAACTTGGGCGGTACTTTACTAAGGCCAATCTTTATACCTTCCTGCCCCGCGACCAGAATTCCTGCCCTCCAGCTGTACCTAGAAGTCTCTCCGATGATTATGAGCTTGGTACAACAGCCCCTTAAGGTGTGTCTCTGCACCCCTCTCTGCTTTGCCTTCAGGACCACAACTACTTGGACGACGTGGCCGTCGACTAGTCTGGTTGGCCGTCGACGACAGTGATTCCTTCTTTTCCTCGAATAGCTTTTAAATAATGCCTAGGGGGCTACCTATACGCTAGCCTTGGAACAAGCTACATAGCTTTAATATACTCTGCTCTCGTGCAACCGTAACCATCACTCCGATTCATTTCAAAGCTAAGCAGCAGGGGGCCAGTATCATCGGTGTCATTACGTATACTTGCGTGACTTTTAACAGATCTGCGAACTAATACCCATGATACGTTATGCGGCTGACCAGGCCAGCACAAAGAAGCTTTGCGGGTGAGAAACTTACTGTGCCATGGATACAAGGACCAAAGGAATTCGAAATGCAGGATGTTATAGTCTCAGCCTTGACCTCTTACAAAGCTCCAAGGACGAGGGAAGTGCTGAAGTAGATGCGGGGTGTCTACGGCTAACTGGTTGTCGTATTGTTATCTTCTACTCGTTTGGCAGTTCAGGTTGCTACATGCGAAGAGCCCCTATCTCTGGGAAGTTGTGGCCCTGCTTCTAACAGTGTGGCCACGCCGCTCATCTGCATGTCTCCCACGAATCGAAATTCTCTTCATAACGTGACGGGGATCTTCCTTGACTATCAAATCTAGGTGATTCTACTACCCACCGGTCATAACAGGTAATGCAAGGGGCATCTTTCAAGCACTCTGCCTTAAGTACTTGATATAAGAGATTATATATTCTGGCCTGCAGTGTGTCCTTGCCTCACACCAGATAGCCCGGGCCAAGTCAAATAAGACTGATTTTGAGGCGGGCATTATCTACATTTCATTCATGTCACGGTGGCACAGGAGCAGGAGCCTTGGGACTGGGACGTCTGACAGGCCTAGTGGCAGTTTGAAGCCACGGAGGCTTCCTCCAGAGCTCGTGGGTAGCATAAACCTGGCCGTCATAATGGCGAAGCTGAGCTCTGCAAGAACTGAGGACTTATATTCTCAATTGGATACATATAAATGGCTTTGAACTAGGTATGTGGGCTCCTCAAATTGGTGTATAGGGTTACTGAGCAGAAGGGTATATACTGACAGCCTTGAGTGGCACCGAAAACTTCTGCACCCACCATCAGCCCGAAGCTGCTTGTGATGGTATTGAAGACGATGAAACAATTACATGCAGCAATATCCAATTGAGTCATTAGCTTTCTTAATTACTTTTGATATGAGACATGAAGACCTGTGAATTCTGTTCCAAGGCAGGTTTCGACTAGTCCAGCTGATTTTAATGACATACACGACAGAGGCGTGGACTGATGCAGCATGTGGCACAGATGGCAGGGATATCAAGCTCTGAAATCTGCGTATACTCCGTTCCTTTGGTAACATTTTTCTGGTAGAAAGTGAGCCTCCTATCCTGAGTCTTGGAATATCCCTGGCGAGGGCAAGGAACCTCTAGCTGCGAGGATAGCTAGAATGACGAAGGACTGTTGCCATGGGAAAGAGATAACTCGGATCTTCGTTCGGTCACACCCTCGAGGCCTCGTTCACCGTGCCGCGGCTTACCAGTGAATGCCAGTGTTCGCAAAAAGTTCGCGAGGGTGCAATTTATATTTCTGTGAAAAGCAGCTGAAATGCAAAGAGGCATGGAGTAAAGGCAGACATCGAAATGACGACCATTTGGCGTGAAGACTGCAAGTACCAGAACTCCGGACAGGGATAAATTGTAAGGCGGTTTTCAATAACAGTTCTCTCTCGGGCAGGTGAGCCCGATTGGACATGGCTCTCGGCCAAACTGCAGAAAGGTGATCTGGAGCTGCGCAACCAACAACCATGCTAACTATGCCATACACTGTGTACCTCGCACGAAGTGAAGGTAACGTGAGGCCTAGGAGGTCTGAGCATGGTGCCAGGGTTCGAAAATTTCGCTTCTCTGTAGCCGACTCCTGTGACAAATCCGGGAGACTTTCGACTCTAAATTATATTAATCGGACTCCCATATATACCCTTCAGTTTCCTGATTGTGTTCGGTTCATTTTTTGCCTTCCTGTATACTAACGTACTTATATTGACTCCAGCATAACTTCCGAGACGACGTGACAACCCCCGTGCGCACTAGTTGACGGAACGGGTACAGCTGTCGTGCATGCTCGTCTGCATATCCGTTCAGGCCATATCCCTACCTATTATTTTGGTGATAGGTCTCGGCCCCGATCCTTCTAGTGACACTACTTGCGCCTTCGAGGTTGAGTGTAACTTTGACATTGTTCACTTCGCCAGAACAATGGCGGACCAGTTCGACAGTTACAGGACACATTTTTATTGCGCCCTCTGCGGTGGGCCATTTGCGCAGGTTTTTCGGACGGCGGCAGAAGCTGCACCACCTAAAGAGCCTGCGACAGCGTCTGAAGCCCCAGAAGACTGTACAAATGGCAACCCTGGTCCGTTGTCGCCAGTACCCGGAGTTGCTGACCCGAAAAAAGGATTTAATATACCCGTTGACGAGAATCACGTTATTCCAGAGGAAGTTGTGCTAGAAAATATGGGATATGCGGCTTCACGGCACCGTGACCACAGAATACGGGCGTCTGAGAAAGGGCTGCGGAGAGGCATCATGTCCGAAATCAGACGCACCTTCAAAGCCTACGACGGGCGAAGAATATCCACAAAACAAATGCAGTGGACGGGGGATCTTCGTGCGCTGATACACAAGAAAGCAAAAGATATCCCTACTCGAGGAGAGGAGTTTTTTAACGGCCGCTCGCAGTTCTTGACAGGGAAGGGTCATATCCGCCAGGTTGGCGCGTGGGCAGATGCTTTGGCTAATATTGAGCTGGAGGATGAATTGAGGGTCGGCACCGGCAGCCCTCACGGGTTTCAAGTTTATCAAGAGTTTGGTCGTTTTGACAGCGAATTTGTCATTTCCTCCATACCCTTTCACGAGCAATGTTGGGACTTACTGGCATATGCAACTGAAGTTTCAGCTAGGGAGAGAGGAGTCGGTGTGGACTACGACTTTATAGACGAGGGCGAAGATATACTTTGGGGCTATTTACGGGGCTTGGTCGGCATTAGCGGGGTTGCCAAATGGTTAGGTTCTGGGACGGTATCGACCCTTCACGGTCCCAGGAGAGGAGAGGTGATAACTAGGCTTGGGGAGGTTGATTATCGAGAAGCGCAAGGCAGTGGAGAGGGCTTCCACTGGAGGCATGATGAGGGGCTTCATGTAAGCCTCCTATAATCTCTATCCCCATAATAAAACCCAATTCTAATGAAACCAGTGGATTGTGGCAGACCCTGATGCTTCAGCAACAAGAATATTTGCCGATCCACTTGTAACGAGTGATAAAGCAGCAATATTGACAAACCCTCCTTTGAGCACATCCCTCGATTGGACTAAGCACCGGCACGCCTATAGCGATCCTTTCTACTTCCTACCTAATGAGATTAAAGTGGAGGTTTTTCGGTATTTGACATCTACAGATATTTTCAGCTTTAAGCAAGCGAGTTTATCGGTGCATTCGATGGAGATTCCGTCACTTATGTACAAGAGATTTATTCAGGAAGAATTCGACTACTATCCACCATTGACAACGGCGGTCAGCCAATATACAGAGGGCTCGTTGACACTTGCAGAAAATTTTAAGGTTGATTGGAAGGCTACCTTTGAGCGAGTTCGAAAATCTATTCGAACTCCTGAACCTGGAGATGGAAGTGAGTGGGACGATATAGACATAAGCTTGAAGAATCGTAACCGAATATGGAAGATTGTCAAGCCAATGGCGGAAGAGTTTGTGGAAACATGCCCCAGGGTGCTCCGCCAGAAATATGGCGTACCTGTGCAACAAGCCAACAGGACAAGCGTAGTGCGGGGCTGGGTAGGGACACGTTCTGGCCGGGAAGGAGTGGCTGAGAGTGCCTATTTTGGAGACAAAGCGAGACCGAGGGAAAGGAGTGCAAAAGCAGATGAAGAGGATGAGGATGAGGATGACAGCGATGATGTGGATGATGAGACTATTTCCACAGAATTGGTGAAGGTGCGAGTGTATCTCAGCAGTGCCAAAGAAGTCGACCCTGGGTTAGGCCTCTTGCGCAGCGACATTAAAGAGGGGAGTCAAATTGTATGTGGCCTGGGGTTGATTTATGAATACGAAGAAGAGATGCAAATATGCGAAGAAGAGCGGCGATTCGGCAGGCGGAGCTTTCAATACAAAGAAGTCCCAATACCGACGTACAAAAATCTGATCGGCTTTGTCTTTTGCTTCACGGAAAATGTTGTAAGTGGTATTAGGTTAGTATTCGGGGACCCAAGGCACCAACCTCACTCGATGATTTCAGAATTCTCAGAACCGATAGGAAAATGGGGCGGTGTGATGAGGAAGGTCATAGCGTTTCCAGAGTATCGTATGTTGGCTGGGGTCACCGGGTTTATCAACTCCTCTGGGTTTATTGAGAAAATCGGCCTACTGGAGTTAACTCTAGAACGGAGGGCCTCAGATCAATTTGGGAGCATTCCTATTGCTCCACTCCAAGTAGAGCTCTCACACGAGGAGTCCTCTGTGTGGAAGATACTTCCGCCGACCAATGTGCGTTTTCTGGAGAGAGAAGGCCCCAAAATCCGCAACTGGAGATTGCATATGGCAGAATGGGAGGTCTGGCACCCCGGCTATGAAGGAGAAGGGGTTCTATCACCGCCCTCATCGCGACTGAATAAGAATCTCCGTGAAATCGTTGGATATTACGACAATGAATTTTTAAGGGGCCTATCTTTTATATATGAGACCCCATTCGAAAGGGTAGTGTCTACAGCTGGAGTCACTGAAGCTAAATGCAAGAACACCTTTTCAGTGTCCATTGGAGAGAGAATATCAGCTGTGGTCATATCATTCGGCGTTGGAGGTGTCCACGGGCTTTTGGTATGTTTTCCCCATATAACTTCTATAAAACATATACTGAGCCATTATGTCTAGTTCGTGACCGATAGAGGCCGAAAAAGCGACGTCTTGGGTCCAAGATATGCTGGTACACATAAAGTATTTGGGCCTTTGCTCACAGGCCCTTTAAGCACTGCGCATCGCTACGATCTTCAAGGTGCCGACGCAGTCGTTGGGCTTCATTATTTATATGACAACGAGGTAAAATCTTATCTGGCACTGAAGAATTTATACAGTACTAAATGCTGTTCAGGCACAGAGGTTCCTACAATTAGGGTTGATCCTTCCCGAGTATAGTGTGTGTATGCGGCAGGCGCTACCACCTATTCCATTTGATCAGATTGATGACGATAGCTTACAATGGGAGGATGGGCCTCCACCTCCAGAGCTGATTGTAAGCAGCGAAGCAGGCACATTACTCGCTGACAATGATACCGGCAGCACCTTCACTGGATGGGTTGATTTTTTGCCCGGATTAAAGCAAATCCTTATATATGGGCAGATGAAAGGCATCCGTTTCGTGTATACAGATAATACAAGAGACAAATATTTTGGCAACGCCGAAGGTACCATTGGCGATCCCCATGTCCAAGATATAGATGGAGGAAAGGTCATTGGGCTGTACGAGATATCTGAAGAAGAATTAGCCACAGAGGATGAGAGTAGGATGACTATGAGCTTCGATGATGGAGCAACGGTGTCTGATACCAGTGGCTATGACGGGCCAGGTTTGATGCCACGCATATGGGTTAGTTAGCCCCCACCCCATTTCTATCCTATTTCCATTTGACTATTTGGCTAATTCTCTAGCTACTTGAAGTTTTTGACAGACCGAAATCTAGATAAACGCCCCTTACACTGCCATAAAATTATCGGGGCCGACGGTCTTCAAGGCATGAAGTTTAATTTCACAGCTGACGGCATCCAAGCATGGCTACCAATCTACAGTCGTGCATCTGGTGAACACGAAACTCGATTTCCATGGTACCACCTGGGCTTCCACGCAGACCACCAGCTATCCCCGACTTGCTCTGTAACCTATGAGTATTTTGAGGATAAATCAGGCAGGGAGGTTGATGCAGTCAAAGGCTATATAAATAGGGACGGCAATTTTTGTGGCCTATTATTTCGCCGAGGTGGGGAATGGAGCGAAAGCGTCTTTGGTGAGATGTCAGCGTTTGAGATCACCATGGAACTAGGCGAAGGTGAAGTAATTTGTTCTGCCTACATCAGCGGCACTACTGCATTAGCAGTAAGTTTACCTCGTTCACCAGAAGCATAGGCATAAGATACTGATAGACTATAGCTTGTCACCAGCGAAGGAAGATGTACCCCATGGTTTGGGAGGGTGGGAGAGAGTCAAGAGTGGAGGGGTCCAGCAGGGCGTAAAGTCACTGTAGGGATTTATGGGGCCGTTGAGAGGGTAAGTGTTCTAATGTACCAACGCGTTAACGATGCAAGCTAATTTTCTAGAAACTCGTTGATCGTATCGCCTGGAAGGAGTTTGGATTATTGTACGGGGAAGCAGGTCCGAACTGTCACTGCCAACCTCAACGACAAGGTCCAAGCATACCCTTAGAGCTACAGTTTCCCGAGATAGACCCTCAGACTACGCTCCCTTGGTACAGTGATATTCATAATAAACGGCCTGACTATGAACTGGCTGAAATGGCAGGGCAGAAAGAACCAACATATTGGAATGGCAAACCCTTCTGGAGGGGTTATATGGCATATGACCCTTCTCAGCTAGATCAAATCCGAGTTTTTGTCAACCGGCATGTGGCCTTAAGGGGCATTAGGGCACTGAGATTACGGGGTACAAAAAGGATGGGGGTGACAACGATGGGAGTGTGGATGAACAACAGGGACTATATTGTTAGGAAGTCAGGAAAGATGAAAATAAAAGGTAACCACTACTTGAACTCATGACTGATCATTTACTTACTTTATCTAAGGCCCTGCAGGCGAAAAGATAATTGCTGTGAACGTACACCTGCGCTGTATAGAAACCGAGGAGATGGTGGGTTCTGCGCAAGAAAGCGTGGTAGGACTGGAGATCAGTACATCTAGCGGGAAACAGAAGCGGATGTTTGGTTGCGTTTACCCTCATTCTGGGCTCTGTGGCCGAATTGTGGAAAAGGAGCTCGTATGCAAAGATGGGTATGAAATCGTGGGACTCCACGGAGTTTTTTGCGTAAGTAAGATTCCTCAGTACTGCACACACTATGCTGATATCACGGATCATTATAGGGCCTTTACCTACGAGATATCGGACTGGTTTTGTGTCCGATCACTCAACCGACTCTCTTTCCTAATAGCGGACCCAGCAGGGCAACCAATGGTCACTCACGTGGAGCTTCAGCACATAGTCGGAGCATGAGCACTGGTACAGATTCTACTATTTTGTCTGAAGCCCCTGGGAGCAACACAACCCCCCCTCCTCCTCATTTCAGGAGCAGAAGGGAGTCGCACTATGCTCATTCCCCAACCCAACTGGACTTTGAGTAATTCATTTACTGCTCGAATTTTATCCCTGTATCGTTATCATTAACTAATTCTTCATGATGAAAGATATACTGGGCACTTTTATTATACTGGTGGAAAGGCACATTACTATCACAAAGCATTATATTGGTTTAATCCTTTCTTTTGTTTTCTCTGTAACTTCTTTATTCTAAGATTGTGGAACGAACGATACCCGTTATAATGTCAGGCTACGACTTGCAAGAAAGGAGGCTTTTTGTGTTTGTTTTATGTATGTGATTGGATACTTTTGGAAGAAGAGCAAAGATATTGGGATAGAAGAATTAGAGTAATAGACGCTGGATATTTTGATTGACTCATTACCTCATTGAGAGGTTCCAATGTTTCAATTTTACCAGGCGCTCCAGTTCCAGAGCATCAGAGGCTACTCTTGTTATTAGGCGGTGGAAATAGAGTAGTATGGGGTATCGGTATCTCGGGCCAATTGCATCTTAGGAAAAACTCGAATGCACTGTTCAAAACTATAGTTAATTTGCAAAATATACCGAAAATATAACACTTTTTTTCTTATATTTTTTCATAAATTGCTCGAAAGTTGCCCATCTCATTATGCATATGACTGGGATACCGTAGTGCAGGGCCCGCACGTGCTCCCCCACATCCCTCTGCACATTATATAGCCCCTCATCTAGAGTCACTACCTATTCTCGTTCGAGTCATCGCTTTTCCTTGGGCATATGCGATTTAAATTCCCAACGCCTCTTGCGCGCCTGCTCCAGTCGTTCAATTCGTCGGCAAAGAGTGCTACACCACCGACTGCGTCTGCCAGAGCGGGGGTTCTTTTCTTTGCCCCCACCACACCTGCAACCAGAACTCTAACAAATCCTGCTCCTGACGACAACTCCACCACCACCACGCCCAACGTCACATCCACTCTTTCTAAACGCCAGTTTCAGAAACTTCGGCAAAAGTCTTCAGTCATGGCTACTACATTGAAAGGCCAGCCTCTTGATCGCCCCACCCTCGACACCCTCTGCCGTCGAAGATTGTTTTACACCCCATCATTTGAGATCTATGGTGGTATTTCTGGGCTTTTCGACTATGGTCCTCCGGGATGTGCACTCCAGGCAAACATTATCGATATCTGGCGTAAGCACTTTGTCCTTGAGGAGGATATGCTTGAGGTCGATTGTACTATGTTGACCCCGCACGATGTCCTCAAGACTTCTGGGCATGTGGATAAATTTGCCGATTGGATGTGCAAGGACCCAAAGACTGGGGAAATCTTTAGGGCTGATCATTTGGTTGAGGAAGTTATTGAGGCGAGGTTGAAGGGGGATAAAGAGGCGCGACTGGGAGAGAAGAAAGGTGCGGAGGGGGGAGTACAGGAGACTGCGAAGGACGTGGAAGAGAATACTTCAAAGGAGGAGAAGAAGAGGAAGAAGAAGGTCAAGAATATTACAGCGGTGAAGTTGCCTGATGAGTTGGTTAAAGAGTATGAGACTGTTCTGGCCAAGGTGAGTACAGTGAAAGAGCGGAGAGGTGGGTGGGAAAATGAGGGTTAATGTGGAAGATAGATTGACAACTACGATGGTGACGAATTGGGCGATTTGATTAAGAAGTATGACATCAGGAATCCGACTACTGGCGGAGAATTGAACCCCCCTCTTGCCTTCAACCTGATGTTCCAAACCAGTATTGGACCTACTGGTGGAGTTGCTGGGTGAGCCTCCTCACCCCCACCAAATCATATCACCATCCTAACACCATCCTAACACCATCCTAACATCCTCCCCAATCAGATATCTCCGCCCCGAAACCGCCCAAGGCCAATTCCTTAATTTCTCCAAACTTTACGAATACAACAACCTCCGCATGCCCTTCGCCTCTGCCTCGATTGGAAAATCCTTCCGCAACGAAATTTCTCCCCGCCAGGGCCTCCTCCGAGTCCGTGAATTCCTCATGGCCGAAATCGAGCATTTTGTCGACCCAGAAGACAAAGCCCACCCTCGATTCTCCGAAGTCTCCAGCGTCAAACTCAAGTTCCTCGCCAAGGGCGTACAGCAGTCTGGGAGCACGGAGGTCATTGAGAAGACCATCGGAGAAGCGGTCAAGGAGGGTATGGTCGATAATGAGACGCTTGGGTACTTTTTGGCGAGGATTCAGTTGTTCTTGCTGAGGATTGGGATTGATAAAAGCAAGATTAGGTTTAGGCAGCATATGGATAATGAGATGGCACATTATGCTAGTGATTGTTGGGATGCAGAGTTGTTCAATTCTTATGGGTGGATTGAGTGTGTTGGGTGTGCAGATAGATCTGCTTACGACCTCAGCGTTCACAGCAAGGTTACTGGCCAGGAGCTGGTCGTCCGAGAGACCCTTCCTGAGCCAGTCAAGAAGGATGAGTGGGAAGTTGAGATCGAGAAGAAGATCTTTGGGCCTAAACTCAAGAAAGACGCAAAGATTGTCGAGGAAGCGCTTTTGGCGCTCACCCAGACCCAACGAGAGGCAGCTGCAAAGACCCTTCAGGCCGCAGGCGAGCTTGATGTGTCTCTCCCTGATGGCCGCTCCGTCAAAGTAGACGCCACAACCGTCACTATTGCTCTCCGAACAAAAACCATCAATATCCGAGAATTCACCCCTAATGTCATTGAGCCCTCGTTCGGTATCGGCCGTATACTGTACACCCTCATCGAGCACTCCTTCTGGGTTCGCCCAGAGGATGTCAACCGTGGTGTTCTCTCCTTCCCTCCATCTGTCGCCCCGACTAAAGTCCTCCTCGTCCCGCTCTCGTCCAATGCGCAATTCTCCCCGCTTGTCAATGCCCTGAGCGCGAAGATTAGGAGGGTTGGGATTAGTAATAGAATTGACGCTAGCTCTGCGTCGATTGGGAAGAGGTATTCTAGGAATGATGAGCTTGGAACGCCGTTTGGAATTACTGTAGATTTCCAGACGGTGAAAGATGGGAGTGTTACGCTGAGGGAGAGGGATGGGACGAGGCAGGTTAGAGGGAGTCAGGAGGAGGTTGTGGAGGCATTGAAGAAGCTGGTAGAGGGGGAGATTGGGTGGGAGGAGACTGGGCTGAAGGAGTTTGTGGGGCAGGAAGTGGATGAGGAGTAGAGTGGACCTACTACCTCCGGAATTAGAGAGGGAGTGGGAAGTTGCATTTGCGTTGGGTTGGGTTGGGTGAGGGGTTCGGTGGGGTGGGGGAAGTATAACAAAATGACAGGATGGTTAAGATTTCTTTCTTCATTTCTTTATTGGTTGATTTTGTGGGGTTTTTTTTTTCACAAGATAGAGAGATACACCATGGATGACAGGATATTTGGAAATGCAACGTAGCCACGAAGATCAGTGTACCAGTCTGTCGATGTCCCTCCGGACTACTACCATCTTACACCTTGGACAACGTATGCAAGGCAAATAGATGGATGCCAATATGTATAACGTACTTTTATGTACTCTAATCATTAGCCTTGCTAGCAATAATGCTCACATCTACCCCAGCTCAACTCAGCTCAACCGCGATA
>Ga0307511_10003384_pt1 | contig 16399 bp, 11 predicted proteins | sample 13_EM_MG_FD_200266 | JGI IMG/M metagenome (GOLD analysis project Ga0307511, IMG submission 200266) | Populus trichocarpa ectomycorrhiza microbial communities from riparian zone in the Pacific Northwest, United States - 13_EM | ecosystem: Host-associated > Plants > Roots > Unclassified | place... | reverse complement strand
ATCACCGCGGAATACAAATAGTGAGAGAATTGTCGAAGGTGAGGATAGCGCCCACCATAGCTGTTAAGCAATCGATTCTACACGAAGCCTACAAAGTTCTAAGTTAACGTTTAAGTTCTGACTTTATATCGGCTAAGTCTAGAGGGACCTTAGTTTTGCTGAAGAATTATTCGGACTTCTGAATAAGTTCGTTGTAGCAATTGAATATACGGCCGCTCTATTCTATAGTTGGAGTATCCGCTATATAGTTAATAGAGCCCCCGTGACAGCCCCAAAGATGACCACGACTTCAATCTCGTTGCTCATGTTGACAAAGATGATTGAATGAGGGACACTTACATCGCATGCACCAGGATATGCACAATGTGGAGCCAGTTATACAACGCTCCAGAAAGGAAGAAAGGAGTAAGCAAGGACAACGGGTTCTTGTGCAGGAAGAATGAGAAAGAAGATTGGGGTCTGGCTTTACTAAGCACATTCGATAAGAATGGTAAGAACTACTTCGAAGAGGCAATCAATAAAGCTAATGATGCTACGGCACACAGTGGAATTGGGAAAATGTTTAAATAGTTGACTGATAAGGTTATTTGCCAGCTATTTTCAACGCTTGTTAAGGAATATGTGGCGAGTTGCAATACCTGTCAATGGACGAAGTATAGCAACAAGCCACCACTAGGACAAGTAACTATATTACATGTTCCTGTAAGAGCCTGCACACACATTACTAAAGATTTTCTTAATATGTCTCCTGTTTTCCCTTCTTGCTCTACCTTATACTTGAATATTCTTTTGCAAGATGATCATATGATTAATTTTTCGAGACTTTGGCAGATTGTCCGTAGACAATCAGGATTTATGTTTTTCAATCCTGTTTCTGATAACCTTATGGTCGAGAAGTGCACTGAGATCTTTGATATACACATTGCTTCGGTTATTGGTTATGCCTATTATATTGTTTTTAATCGAGACATTCTCTTTATGTCAAACCATTTCAAGGATCAGGCAGCAAGAAAGGGAATCAAGTTGGAAATGTCTACCGCATACCACCCTCAGACAGACGGTCATTCAGAAATTGCCAACAAGGCAAGCCTCCAAGGCGCACAAGCATCCAAAGTCGAAGGAAACTAATTGCTGCACAAACTCTCCAAGAGCCAGCTCAAGCTGAACTCTAGAGATAATACCGGAAGACAACACAGTCCATTCTTTTCACTCCTAGAATTTGATGCAAAGCTAGGTCTTTCTTCCTTTCCCTACCCGATCACTCCTTATACCCCTACAAACCAACGTCATCTTGACACCTCTCGCATTCTCTACTCCTCCAAATTCAAGCCGGAAAAACTAGCCAACAAGAAGCGCTGCGTTCCACCACTTCCATCAGCCGGCCTAAACGTTCTACTCTCTACGGAGAACCTCAACCTCTTAAATACATCCAGGAAACTGAAGCCTAGATGGTTCGGACCATTCCGCATCCAACACGTCAACAGGTGGCGGAACACCTATACACTTGAACTATCAGTGGACAGTTGACTCTCTCTTATCCATAATTCCTTCCACATCAGCAAAATCAAACCTTACGTCGAACACGATTTGAAGAACTTCCTAGGTCATCACTGGAAACAACCTGGTGAAGTAATAGAAGGAAGATGGAAAGTCGAACAAGCAATGAAGATCCAACAAGAAACATAAGAAACGTCATACTCAAGAAACCCCCAAGTCATTTGTTCAAACTAAACGAGACAGAGTTCTCGCCCTCAGTCCTGACGATCAAGACCTCACCTCTGCTGCTACCAACCTAGTAGAAGATATCTTTAATGTTTTCCTAAAGTACTGATTCGCGCTGGTTGAATTAACCTGCAAATCCCACATTTCTTCTTGTTGTTTTAATTGTCCTTTTAAATTGACAATGGAAGAAGGTAAGGCAAACAAGGTATCTATAGGATGTTTTCATTGTTCCCTATGTTATGAATGTTTACTATGGATGATTTGTAAGTTACGTTGGTCTCCTACGATTCATTGCGAAGATTGCTATTATAACAACTGTTGGGGTTGCACTTGTTATTTTGGACTACCTCCAGCTTGAGCAAGACAACAAGAGTAGGAAATCCTTTTCAGTGGGGAAGTTTAATGGAAGACGGTTTCTTATAATTGTGTTAGTATGCATTTCCTAGCACCAATCATATATACCAGATAGCTCGGGCATGGTACCTGACGTACTATTACCTTGCGCCTATCCGGTCCTTATGTACTTTTCCTTTATTGTGATGCATTGCGTATCCACACCTGTGTTTCTGAGTACGGGAGGCCTGACCTCCCACACCTGCATTTATAGCGATACCGAAGTGCTTTCTGGAACGGCCAGAAAGCATGTTTTCTGGAAAGGCCAGTAAGTAGGTTTTCTGGAAAGGCCAGAAAACAGGTTTTTCAGACTTCAGAAGGCTTGGCGGCTAGTATAAGTACTGAGCCATTCCGCCCTTCTGAAGGAGGATTCTCAGAGCAGATCACCTCAGACAGAGTTCAGACAAGCCTTAGATAGCTTCCATGCAGAGAGATTACACCTGTTAATTCTCTTCCCGTTTGGGAAAGCTGTATGCTATCAAAGACCCTCTTCGTGCTCGACTTTGTGGAACCAATAATCAACATACACTATCACTCCGGTGATAGTATAGACGCTGTTAAACGGCCAGCAGTGCTACTATTGCAATCGCCTATTATAACTTGCTACAACCCCAACAAGTAGAAGAGTGCTACTCTCCCCAAGGATACCTAATATTCCAACTCCAAGAAAAACTCAAAGAGATCCACCAAGCATACTTGTCCTTACACTACCAGCCAGGCCACCACCTATATCTCTCCTGCCAAAAAGAGTAGGCCTGCCTGGCAGTCCAACACCTAAGCCTTCCAGAAGTACTTCTATCATAAGCAGGAGGAATACTACTAAGAATGGTATTGAGGCCATCAAGTAACCTAACCTTCTTAACCTTCCTTGACCTACCAAAGGAAAGATCAGACTTGATAGCAGAATGCTTTAGTTTAACCCCCATCCTGCCCAAAGAAATAAGCCTTAGTACTATTATAGGAAACTGAAAAGTATTTCTTCTCATCAGGATCCACAAAGTCAGTCATAGGAGGAAGGAAACAAAGCCTCCTAAAGTTATCAGTCGAATAATTCCTGAAGATAGAAATGTTAGCTACCTATTGGAAAGGAAAGAAAGGTGCAAAATGTGGCACTAAAGGAAGAAGAAAGGCCTTAACTTCTGATAAGGCAAAATCACTACTCCAAGAATTAGTACCACCAGAAACACCTAAAAAGGTTATTCCAACTGGATTAGACCTTCCAGAAACAGATGCAAAACAGGAAACAATTGCACTGGAACAACAAGAGATAATACCAACAAGAATAATTTGAACACCAGCTGCAACACAACAATATTGGGAAAATAATCTAAATAAATGGAATCAATGCATGAATCAAGTTCAAAGATATTACCTTCTCAATCAATATGAGTTAGAAGGTGAGGAAATAGAATTAATCTTCCAAGCATGTTTGAACTATTTGACCTATCAAGAAGCAACTGAGGTAAACAAACATGCATTAAAAGGGATAAATCTAAATACAGGATTTAAGGAAAGACTACCACAACTAACATATAACCTAATAAAAGGTATACCTTAGTTGTTAAGGCACTGGCCAGAAGTAGTACAATATGTTATGTTAGGAACCTTATTAGCGTACAACACAGGCGGACTTTTTTCTGATTTTTAGAGGATTTGTAGAGTTTTGAAAAATGCCACAAGATCAGTTTGACCTATTTAAGCAATAAAATTAACTAAATAGGTTAAAGGGCAAGTATTTTGCCAAATCTTAACAGATTTGGCTGATTTATGCCCCCTTAAAACTCGAGCTATAGTGCATACTAGAGTTTATATATACTAGGGACTCCAGCAATAGTATATCCACATGATAAGGAAATAACTAAGGAAACTGAGTAGGAAATAATATGAAGAGATGAAGATGGATTTGTCACAAGATTTCAAACTCAATCAGGAAGTGGATCAGAAGGTGGATCAAAAGATAGACCCCAAACACCTCAGAATAAGAATAAGGGTGTAGAAACTCAACTATAAATACCTAAGTAACAAAATGGTAAACCCATACCTCAAAAGAAGAAAACAGTCCAAGTAAATCCAAAAGTAGACCTAGATCTAAGCAGTAGTTCCAGTAGTAGGGATGAATCTGGAGCTGATGCAGACAAGCCAGACAGTACAGTATCAACAGAATCAGAAAATTTGGGAAGAGAAACAAATAGGTCAGTATGAGAAATAAGACCAAATCAGAAGGAATGTAAAAAGATTAGTGAAATCAAAGTACATACCAATAATATAAAGGAGAAAACCATCAAGAAAGGAACTAGGCTTACAAAAATTAAAGAGCCAGAAACCTTTGATGGTAAAGCAGAGAAATGGAAAAATACAATTACTTTTAAAAAATATATGGAACAATTGGTAAAATAGTTGAAATAGTAAGGCTTGGATGTGGAAAAAGAAGAAGCTCTAGAGGGAGCAAGCTTTCAATTCACTGGTTGAAAGACTATAGTGAGAAGACCAAACTAAGGAAGAGAAATATATATGATTTTAAGGTTTTTTTGAGAAAAAAGATTATCCAGTCTACAGTAAGAGAATAACTATAGAAAAGGTATATAGGTTGCCACAAAGCACAATTTGGACAAGAAAGCCTTATTAATACATTGACACAATACTTACAAGACTACCAACTCAGATGCAGAAATAATAAGGGTAAAGGCCTTGTCTAAGACCATGTACTCAAACTTAAATTTGTAAATGGTCTGACCTTCCAAATTAAAGAACAAGTTAAATTAGCAATTAATTGAGATATATCATTGGAACAAATTGGCAACAAGGAAGAACAAGTGTAGGCTACTAGGAAACAGACTCATAAGCCTACACAAATGATAAACGAAAATAGGAAACCAAGCCCATCTAGTAAGCAATGGTTAGCAAGATAACTAATGGAATTTATTAAGTCAAATTACAAATTCCCTGCTGAGAAAAGGAAAATCACAGCTCTAGTAGCTAAAGCCAAAGTAGGACCAGAAGTACAATATGGGAATTTCTCTATTATTAGAAAATGGAAAGATGATATGGCAAATGTTTTATCCTTGGGAGAAAGAGAAAAGCTCAAACAAAAAGGAAAATGATATTATTACAAACAAAAAGGTCAAATGGTATCATAATACCCACAAAAAAAACCTATAACTTTATCTTAATAAAATACCAACCAACTACAATACCAAAAAAGGAATACTAATCCCAAGTTTAAAGTAAAAACTGCAGGTCTAAATATAGTGGTACAAACAGCACTAAAGCAGGTAATGAAAAAACCTACACAGAGCAGGAGCTTCATTATACCTGAAGTAAGAAAAGAAACCATGGCTGCAGAAATTACAATTAATGGATATAAGGCTCATGTATTACTAGACCCATATACACAATGAGGAGACTTGATATCCAATAACTTCTGCACACTGTTTAAGCTTCCATTAGAAGAAATAGAAAAGAAACCCCAAGAAACAGCAATTCAAGGAAGCTGATCAACTATGACAAATAAAACAACCGTGCATATTAATGTATAAGGATATGAAGAAGAAAGAACCTTTTATACAGCCAACCTTAGAAATTTAAATACTATATTAGGAGAATTAGCATTAAAGAAACTAAAAGCAATAATGAATAACCATGACAACATGATAAGTATCCAACCACCAAGGATGGGTAGATATGACCTCAAGTGTTGGAAAAATTAGTAAATGACTCAATAAGATCTGTAGCAATATGGATGCAACCAACATGTGAAACAGCAAGTGAATCATTAGAACATCCACAATCAAATATAGAATGTGACAGAATTTCTGACTTAGAGCCTGGTAGAATATCTAAGTCAGAATCAATCAAGGATTGTGCATATAATAAAACAGATTATAGTGACTCATCAGGTAATGAGTCAACAACTGTTCTAGATGAACAACTAAAACAACTAAATAAGGAAAACAGATTTCTCACCATAACTCTAGAAGAAAACATAGATAACTTAGAAGTAAGGATAGGAGATAACAATAGGATCAGAAGACAACAAGCAGAGATACACCCATGGTTAGACTATATTTTATGAACTTGTGAACAGAATGGAAGGAGAAAGGAAAAAAATTTAGAGCAAGATGCCCTGTATACTAAATGAGAAGAGGAAGAAGAAATTCATCTAGGACCATGGGAAACATTATCTGGATCCGACTATGAAACCAGACTAGACCCAGTCATATTTGAAAGTGGAGACTTGATCTACAACCACCTGCCTACACAATAAGGATTTGATCCTTAATCGGAATTTCCATACCTGTTCTCAATGGAGAAACCTACAGAATTACTACTATTAAGGCAAGCAATGGAAATCATGCAACATAAGATAGAACTACTAAATAGGACTGAATGGAATCCCAAATATATCTCTGACTATAATAACTTTTAGAATTAAATTACAGAAAAAATAAAAAAGGAATTAGAAAGTAGTAGAGAAATACCATGTAAATCCGTCAACACAATAATAATGTTTAGATAACTAAAACAGGATAGTAAGAAGTCAAAGTTCCTTCTAAACAGTATGCTAAGAAATCTAAAAACACACAAAGCCAAAATGCCTATACCTAGCATAAAACAAATTATTGATTTGTGTAAGAAACTGGTTTTCTAGTTTATGTTTTCTCTATAGGTGTTTTCTTTATGGTAGTTTTGGGGGATTTAATTGGCTTATATTAATGGACATTTTTGGCCTGTTTTAGAATCTATCCTTTTAGGACATGTTTGAATTAGGAAGAATTGTATTGGAGTTAGTCTTGTTGTTTTTTCCTTCTTGTTTTCTAGTCACATTTCTTTATTATTACCTGTCATATTCTTGTATCATTCTGCGTTAGTCCATGTATGTGAGCTTGCTGATAACTATCTCCTACTATACCTGCCTAATTTGGGAGTAGCTTATTCTACTTTTCTGTTCATTGTTTGTCTTGCTGGCAGCCTTGCTTTTATTAACTTCTTACCAGTCATCATGACATTGAACATGTCTATAATGAGCCATCATGTATTCCTTATGATCTGACATCATAATGAGTCCTTACTGTTGACTAGTATAAGTCTAAAAAGACTAATTGACCTAGAAACTCAGTAGGTATTAAAGATCTGAATTCCAAAGCCTTAGAGAGGATAGTTCTCGTTCAGCGGAGTCTAGTCTAGCTACCTCAGAAATATACAAGCTACATAGGATATATTCTTGTCTACTTGCACCTCTTGATGCTTCCATAACTCCTACACTTAACCACCTCTCAGCTACCTACTAAAATCCTGTATCACATAGAGTGGCCGTGCACAAGACCCCTAAACACATTAGTAGAGCCGAGCTCCTTACAGAACTCCGCTACTAACTTGGCCCACACTTACAATTGGCTAGCTAGTAAGAGGTTTAAATACAAGATAGAACTAATAGATGCATACTGTAATATTAGGCACCACTCTTATTCAGCCAAACACACAACATTCTCATGTATATAGGAAAGTTTAACTCAGTAGTAATACAACAAAGTGCCTGCAATACACCTGCAACTATGATGAGAGCAATGAATTGGCTCCTTAGTGAATTTCTTGGAAAAACAGTAATGGTATATCTATATGATATCCTGATTGGGAATAATACATTTGAAGAACATGAAACAACAGTAAGAGCAGTACTAAGAAAACTAGAAAAAGACAAAATGTGGTTCAACAAAGACAAATGTCAAATAGTGCTACCAAGAATGAAATTACTTGGACACATCCTGCACAATAATTGACTAGAAGCTGATCCTGGGAAAATCAAAAATACAGTAGTTTTCAAAAGACCTACCAATAGGAAAGAAATACAAATATTTATGAGTATGGTAAACTACCTTGCTAGATTCTGCAAGAACATAGCAACCAAAGGCAGATATCCATATGAACTGTAAGGATCAACAAAAGAATTTAAGTGGACTCACCTACATGATGAGGCATTTAAGAAAGTTAAAGAATTAATAATGGATAATGCAGTATGCAAACCAATCAACCATGACTCAGATAAGCAAATATACCTGACAACATATACAAGTAATGTAGGGTTATTAGGATGGATTGGTCAAAAAGAAGATACTGTAATAAGGCCAGCAGCATTTCACTCAAGATGCCTAAACAAGGGTAAAACAAGTTACACAACAACTGTTAAGGAACTATTAGCAATTGTTGATTTACTAAAGTACTTCAAGGGTGAGATGCAAGACTATAAAGTATTAGTACTAACAGATCACAAACCCCTGGTAATATTTATGACTATATGGCAAGATAAGCAAATAAAGTTCATGTGGTAACGAGTAATAATTGGGTTTGATATAATTATAGAATACATAGAAGGAAAGGAAAAGTTTATAGGAGATACACGGAGCAAAGTAAGAACATTTAAGGGCTCTGCCTCCCCCTCTAGGTCTGACTGTTCCTCTTCAACAATCCATACTCCTACACTACCACCATCAGTAGTAATAAACTACATACTTATCTCACAACCACATCTTCTACCACCACCTCCTACCAACACTAACTATCCAAGCAGCATACCTCCCAGAAATACCATCAGTGGGATGACTAGAAAACTAGTCTTTCCATCTATCTCTACAACTAGGCAATACTATAGGCCACAATCCTCTAACTCTGCTAGCAGTAGTAGCAGCACTCGGCTGGGAGACATATTCCCGCAAGAAAGGTATGCAAATGAACCAGATTCAAATTATAATGACTGAAAGAATCACAACATGCAAAGGGATAGGAGACACTAAGAGCTCTAACAAAGGACTATTTAGAATAAGAGACAGCAGGCCATAGTAACTACTCCTGCTACAACTAGGGCACAAGCTTAGCAGCAGCAGGAACAACAGGAACAAGTAGAGATGGGAAGATAATTACAACATAAAGCCAAAATACTCAATTTCAGCATAGTTATTAACAAGAAACCTAGTACCTCCACTACCATGGTCCCTCTTACTGCTACTGCTTCCCTAGATTCAGAATACACACGTGAAGGGCCACCAAATAGTGATCAAGTGGAAACTAACACTGAGCAAGAGGAATAGATAAAAGTCAACCTTGGGCCTTGCCAGGAAGGAATGGCAAGACAGATTAGAGCTACTAATAAGTGGAAAAGGAAGTATGACCAGATGCAAGAGTGGAACTCTACTCTTACTGGAATACTCAGAAGGAGGCAGCAGTCATCAACAGGGTGCAAGGATAAAGTACCACAGGAACTTAAGTTCCATTATCCTGCTGATCATCCTCTACCTCCTCAGACAGTTGTTCGTGAGTGGAAAAGGAAAAACAGCAAAGTCTTCCTATACCAAAGTAATGCTATAATTGACACCGCCAAACTTAATCAATAAGAATAGTCTAAGCCAGCAGAATCAAGGAGTTAGCCACTGTTCTAGCCAGGAGAAAACATATATACTAACAGACTAAAAAAAATAGCATATTGGAATGAAAAAAAAAGAAAAATGAAGGAACATATTGACAGGCACCTCCAAATACCTACCAATAGATAGTATGCAACCCAATTAAAACATATGCAACAAACCCATAAAGATATGCCACCTCCAATTGACAATGGATCCAACTTCTCATACACTACTATTAGAGTCTGTACCAAATGTTGACAAAGAAGGCATTGGGGAGGAATGTGCACCAACCTAACCTCCAGACCAGAAACCTCAATTGGCAAATGCACCTTCTGCAGCGGTTACCACAAAGCCAACATATAAAGAGTCAGGAAAAAATTAATAACTGGTAGTAGTCATGCTAATATGGGATATGGTAAAAATACTATGCTAGTGAAAGAGGATGAGAATGACTCTATGCACTATAACCTTGTAGTAGCAAACTGGTTTCTGTTATAGGGGCTCTATTAACTATATGGTGGATCCCACAACTCTAAAATAGAGCTGCCATTCGTTCTGTTGCCACAACGGAACTTCTTCAGAACTACCAATAATCCTTCAGTATGTAAAGTCCCCATCAAACTTATCTACAGCTTCAAGTTTTATTCCGTGAGAGAAACCGCAACTGTCCTGTTAACATAAAATCACTAGGGTAGTACTGGTAGGTCAAAACTACAGATGCAGTCAGAAAGGAGAAATTGTCAACATAAAAGTTTGTGGGCTTCATGTGGAATTGATTTCTTAACAGCTATAGTGGGCACTATCCTCACCTGCAACAATTCTTTGACTATTTGTATTGAGCAGTAATGTATATTATAATGACTCAAGGCTTCAGATTACTAAGGTACAATGGTTGTCATATCAACTTTTATCTATGCAGTCACTGCCTGGACTTAGTCTATCAGTGTTTCGGCTACTGAAGAGGCCTACTATACACTTGACTCAATTAAGAATACTTTTCCCAACTATATCTCTGAGAGCTTACATTACCTATAGTTGGTTCCTGTTTAAGCGAGATAACAATAGTCTTTTTCCATTGGTAGAGTAACTTTCAAATAGTAAATTTAAAGTCATTTAGTTTACAACTCAGAATTCTTAATTAATAGATCTGGCTTTATCTATCTGAGTCATCCAGTATCTATTGCGAGGCTGCTATATATACACATTGGCCACCTTCACCTACTTATAATTCCACTGATATAACTCAGTTGATCTCTATTCAGATCTCATTTGAAAGCTCTTTCTGCATAGAATCTCATAGACTTTGGCTAGTAGGCACTTTTGTTTTCTGAGAATGTCCTAGAACCTGCAAAAGTAGTTTTGACATATTCAACAGCTCATAACTTGCCTAGGATTACTTGATCACAAAATGGTTTCCAGAAATAGATCCAGCATGTAAAACTACCTTTAACGCCAACTTCAATAGAAAGTTTCAGGGAACTTTTATTTTCGCTTAGCTTTGCCATTGCCCCTTATAGTGTAACTAGAGGCACGTAAGTCTAACTTATGCACTGGTAACTAAATTTTTTTATTTCTCTATAAGGAGATTTTAGGGTAACTTAAAACAGTTAGGACCGGTGAATGCGGCTAGTATAATATGTTGGTTGGCCCATAAACCTAGGGTAATTGCAATCATAGTTGTGGTTTCTGGATCAGGCCTAGTTCTATTCATATATTAGCTTCCAAGGCTGGTCGCTGGAGTCTATTGACCTAACACACATTTGGTAAGTAGCTCACTTAGTAGATTCTTAGTAACCAATCCTAGTTCCAGGTTACTGGGCAAGTTCAGGGTAACTGCTCTCATACAATTTTCAATGGAGAAATGTTTTCTTCACTCGCATAGTAAAAAACTTTTTCTGACTGTAACTAGATCACTAGTAGTCAGAATCACATGAAACTGCAACTGTAGCTCCAGCTATACGTTCTTAAATAGATACTATATTCTTAATGTCAGTACGCAATATTTCTATTGTCAGACTATACTGCAGATAGAAGTATTACTACAATGTGTAATATTTTCTAGTAATATGCAATACTTATTATTAAGTATTCCTGAGACATGTATGATATATCTTTGTGTGGTTCTGTATAGTTCAAGTACCTTTAGGTTGGTCAGTGGTTACCCCATAAGAGCTACAAGACAAAGACCAGACTTAGCAGTATGTGAAATGTATAGAAAAAGACAACTAAGATAAATACATATACAAGAGAGCAAGAGATGGAAAAAAGATCCTCACAATCTAATAGAAGGACAAGTTCCTGTACATCCTTAAAAGAGCAACATGGAAGTAGATAATTCCAACAGGACTCAAAATCCGAAGTAAGTCAGTACAAGAATCCTTCCTCCAATTAGCCCATACTTATACAGTACATGAAGTACTAAACAGAACATATCAGGAGCTAACTACCAAATACCACTGGTAGCACTCCTACAGTGACACCCGAGATTATGTGCGGAACTGTGAAATTTGTTAATCCACAAAAGGCTGCACCCAATTACCAATTGGGGACTTAATACCATTGAATATACAAACCAACCCTATGTAACCATTGCAATGGATTTCTTGAGTATAGAACCTGTCACTATTCCCTGTTCTGAATTAATTCCTGGTGTTTACAACTTGAAACAAGAAGGATCTCAGAACATTTCCTTTAATAAGTTATTAGTCATTTCTTATACACTCACTGATTTTACTTTATTTAAACCTTGCTTTAAAGAACTTAATGATAAGGACTTTATTTATATTTTTGAAAAATGCATCAAACCCATGGTTGGACTTCCTTATGAGATTATTACATTTCAAGGTCTTCTTTTGTTGTCTGAAAAATTTCCAGATTAGGTAAAGTCAGTTGGAGTTCGACATAAAGGCTCCTCTGCATATTGTCCACAAACAGATGGAGCCTTTAAAAGAAAGAATGAGACTATTATTTCTATGTTTGCTACTAAGAAGTTGGAAGATGGTACAAATTAGGTGCAGGAAGCACATTCTGTTTAAATAGCAGTAAATACTGCTATTAGTAGACACAGAGGAAAATTCCCTTGGCACATTCTTCTAGCCTTTGATTCAAAGCCAGGTTCTACATCACTCCCCATACCAATACCCATCTTCTCCAATCTAGCCAAAAGATTCTATGAGGCTGCAGAAAACTTTCCTAAATCCAAGATCCAGCAAATACAAGGAGCCAATAAAAAGAGAAAGGCATCCCCTACCTATCCTGTTGTATCCTAAGTGATGCTGTCAATAAAGAACTTCCTAGTCAGATGGAACTCCTCCAAACTATCGGCAAAATGGATAGAACCATTTAAAGTCACCAAAGGGTTAATATTCAACCAAAATGTTGAACTTGACCTTTCAGAAAACCCTGACCTCTCAAACATCAGTCCAGTCTTCCATACCTTTCTTATCAATCTTTATTTCCTAAACCCTATCAAATTCATAGGCAGAGAAAAAACCAAACTAGGACCTGTTGAAGAAAAATAATTTTGCTATAAGGTAGAAAGAGTGATGGAATACAAGAGTCAACCATGTACTGGATTTCCACAATACAAGGTCAGATGGAAGGGATATGGGTAAGGAAGTGATATTCTCAGTATGCTGATCTATCACCACATCACAACTTACTCTGAACCAACATCTACTATGTAATTTTTTACTAAGTTATGCTAACCTGCCTGGTTAATTATGTTGGCAGAATCACATGTAATTTCTTTATTTCACATGTCAATTATGAGTCACCTATGACACAACGATTTCCTATGAGTCAGGTATGACTCTAAAGTTATGACTCACCTAATGAGTCAGAGATGGATTTCAAATCATGTATGACTCACTACTATGGCACAGCCACAATAGTGAGTGATCGCTAGTCTAGGCATGTAATACTTAAGGGCTGAAGGTCTGCCTCCAGAGAAGGGGATCAGACCTGGAGAGGACAGACACAGAATAGTTAGATACAACAAATATAAGAGTTCCACTGGTTACTTCTAGTCCAATGAGGACTCTTACTCACAACTTAGTAATCCAATACTAGAAACCAATCACTTAGCCTTTAAAGTACTTAGTAATTCGGGAATATTACTTCAGAGTAATATTCCACCTAAATACTTTAGGTCCCAATTTACATTTTTTTAACCTAAGAAAGACTTTTATATCAAGCCAGGCTTGATCACCCTGGCCTATAATCTTATACAGAAGTAGTAAAAGAAACTACTTACCAAGTACTACAACTCTATAGTGGATAAGAAACCATAGTAGAACCAAGCCTGGTAGTCAGCAAAGAAACACACACAACAAGCAATAGTACAACAGAACCTGCATAAGAAATAGAACAAAACAGTGGGTAGAACCTGCAACACACCTTGGTCCTAAAATACCATTGGGAAAGAACAAACTAGTTGGTAAAAATATCACATTAGCAGATATTTACAACAATAAACCAACACCAGAACAAAAGAAATAAAAAGAACCAGTTACCTGAACTGGTAAGACTCAGTACCAAGGAAAGGCTCATCAACAAACCTAGTAGGAAATATTAGTAAAAAGAGTCAAAGAATAGTAGCAACTAATGAAACTTACTTGCAACACTCACTGCATCCCTACCAAGCAGAAGAGTGGTACTCCCTCAAAGGATACCTAGTATCCCAACCCCAAGAAAAACCCAAAGAGAACCACCAGTCATACCTGTCCTTACACATCCACCAAGGACACCACCTATACCTCTCCTGCCTGAAAGAGTAAGCCTCCTTGGCAGTCCAACCTCTAAGACTCCAAGAAGTACTACTTTCATAAGCAGGAGGAATACCCCTAAGAGTGGTATTGAGGCCATCAACAAACCTGACCTCCTTAACCTCTCTGACCCTACCAGAAGAATCAGACTTGATAGAAGAAGGCTTTGGTCTAGCCACCATCTGCCCAAAGAAATAGTCTTTAGGACTAGCATAGGAAACTGAAAAGGATTCCTCCTCATCAGGATCCACAAAAGAAGGAATAGCAGGAAGGAAACAAAGCCTTCCCAAGTCATCAGTGGTATAATTCCTGAAGATAGACATGTTTGCTACCCCCAGGAAAGGAAGGAAAGATGCCAAGGGTGGCACCAAAGGAAGAAGGAAGGCCTTAACTCCTGATGAGGCAAAAGCACTACTTAAAGAATTACTAACTCCAGAAACACCAAAAAAGGCCATACCAGCTGGACTAGATATTCCAGAAAAAGATGCAGTTCAGGAAACAATCACACTTGAGGAAAAAGGAATAATACCAGGAAGAAAAATCAGAACCCCAGTTGGAACAAAACAATACTAGAATGACAACCTAAATAAATAGACACAAGACATGAACCAAGTCCAAATATATTGCCTTCTCAACCAATATGAATTTAATGCTGAAGAAATAGGGATAATCTTTCAAGCATGTTGTAACTATCTAACCTTCCAAGAAACAACAAAACTGAGCAATAAAGTATTAGAAAATATGGAACTAAATGCAGGATTTAAGCATAGACCTCCTCAACCAACATAAAACCCTATAAAAGGTATACCTTGGTTAGTAAAAAACTGGCCAGAAATAGAACAATACCTTACTCTAGGAACCCTATATGAACTAGGGACTCCGGAAATAGAAAATCCATATGACAGCAAGAAAATAGAATGGGTAGATGATGATATTCCATTTATTATAAAACCTCCATTAGGAAAAGCATCAGGAAGTGGATCACAAGATAGACCATAAACACCAGAGAATAAAGGGAAAGGTATAGAAAAGCAACCACAAACAACTAAGAAACAAAAGAAAGAAAGACCCTTACCTCAAAAAAAGAAGGTCCAAATAAATCCAGAACCAGAATCAGACCCAAGCAGTAGCTCAAGCAGTGATGATGAATCTGGACCTGACTCAGACAAATCTAAAGATTCAGACTCTGAAGAATTTGGAACTGAAGCAGATAGGTCAGTAAGAGAAATAACACCATCACAAAAAGAATGGGAAAAGGTTACTGGAATTAAACAACATGCCAGTAAGATAAAGGAAGAAACTATCAAGAAAGCAAGCAGGCTTGCAAAAATCAAAGAACCAGAAGCCTTTGATGGTAAAGTAGAGAAATGGAAGGATACAATTACCTTTGATGAATATATGGAACAACTGGTAAGATGGTTAAAATGGTAAGTCTTGGATGTAGAGAAGGAAGAAGCTTTGGAAAGAGCAAGCTTTCAATTCACTGATATGGCTGCCAGATAGTATAAAGACTATAGTGAAAAAACCAAACCAAGCAAGAGGAATATTCATGGTTTTATGGATTTTCTGAGAAAAAAGATTATTCCATCTATAGCAAGGGAAGAACTGTAGAAGAGGTATGAAGGATGCCAGCAAGCACAATTTGGACAAGACAGCCCTGTCAATACATTTGCACAACATCTGCAAGACAACCAACTTAGATACAGAGACAATAAGGGTAAAGCCCTTATCTCAGACCATGCACTCAAAATAAAATTTGTAAATGGTCTGACCTCCCTAATTAAACAACAACTTAAATTGGCAATCAACTGTGATATGTCATTTGAACAAATTGTCAACAAGGCAGAATAAGTTCAAGCAACCATGAAATAGACTCCCAAACCCCCACCAATGATAAACCAAAATAGGAAATCAAATCCACCTAATAGACAATGGTCAACAGGAAAACCAATGGAATTTGTCAAATCAAATTACAAATTCCCTGATGAAAAAAAGATGGTTGCAGCTAGTGCAGCCAAGGCAAAAGGAGGACCATGAGGACTGTATGGCAATTTCCCTACTACTAAAAAAAGAAAAGATGACATGGCAAATGTCTTATCTTTTGGTGAGAGAGAAAAGCTT
>Ga0307511_10003383_pt1 | contig 16404 bp, 9 predicted proteins | sample 13_EM_MG_FD_200266 | JGI IMG/M metagenome (GOLD analysis project Ga0307511, IMG submission 200266) | Populus trichocarpa ectomycorrhiza microbial communities from riparian zone in the Pacific Northwest, United States - 13_EM | ecosystem: Host-associated > Plants > Roots > Unclassified | place... | reverse complement strand
AAGTTAAAATTGGGCTTAAAAAGCATCCGAACTTTTAGAAGGAAAAAGTCTTAAGTAAATTGAGCTTTGGGCTTAAATTTACGGCGCACACTCAGCCTAGCTTGTGCTCAGCCTGGTTAGTGTGGATTACCGTTGGAAGCTGAACAATTAGACAGCTTGTAGTTTGCGGCAACTCAACCTTTAAAGAATTATTCAAAGTCAAAGAAAATCAGATCTTCAGGTAATAAATCCCCAAACAACTCTAGATTTGTCTAACGGAATTCTAGAAACTCCAAAATAATTTTGTTTTACTATTTTTGCTGCATGTGTGATATTCAGGAACCCAACAAATATTTGGTTTTGATTTTCTAATATACTTGTTAGAAAATGAACCTCGAACCTAATCCGAAACAATGTCCTATTCTAAAGTTTTTTATTGGAAGGATACAATTATTAGTGAAATTGAATCAATTATGAATAATCATACGTGAAAATTAACGGATCTTTCATATGAAAGTAAACCATTAGACCATAAATAGATCTTCCAAATGAAGATGAAAGTTGATGGTACTATTAACAAATATAAAATTAGACTTGTTGTTAAAGGTTATAGGGTTGCAAGAAAGTATGGGTTATTTATACACATATTCACTCATGTCAATAATAATTCTCATACAAATATTAATAGTCATTGAAGCTATTAACAAACTTGAAATACATATGAATGTAAAAACAATTTTATTAAATGGTGACCTTAATGGGAAGATATACATAGAATAACTCGAAGGGTTTATTGTCAATAAAAAAGCTAGTAAATTTGTCAAATCATTATATGGTTTGAAACAAATATTTAAACAACGACATCCAAAATTTAAGAAGGTTATGTTGTCAAATGAGTTCAAAATCAACTAAGTTGATAGATATATTTATATTAAAAACATAGATAAATGTTATATTATTATATGTCTTTATATGAATGATATGTTAATTTTGGACAAGAATAATTACATGATCAAGTCTACTAAGAAAATATCAATTAACAAGTTTGACATTAAAGACTTGGATATCGCAGATGTCATGTTAAAAATAAAAATCTTTAGGACATTTGATAAACTTGTTTTATCCTAGTTTTATAATATTAAGAAGATTCTCAATAATGTTTTAAAAAATAACAATAACACTGTCAAAATATTAATTGATATAAGTGTATATATGTTCAAGAATAAAGGTAAAAGAATAAATCAATTAGAATATTTTTGAATAATTGAAAGCCTAATATACGTTATGAACGGTATAAAATATGCAAAATTTAAAACTTCTATGACCAAACTGAATTTTTTCACACTTTATAATATTAAAAAAAGAAAAAAATTGTTTTTTTTATTTTTATTTCTTACTTTTTATTTTTTTAACTATAAAATAGAACTTTATTTTATAAAATTGGAATAGAAGAATTGATAGAATTTATTTAGAAGTGCAATGAATTTTGTTTTTCTAATATTATTTTAATTTTAATGTGTTAATAATAAAAATAAAAAATATATTTTAATATGTATAAAAAAATATTTTAAAGAGTTAATTCAACTCAATACTAATCATACAATGAAAACACACTTTACAAGAAAGAAACTAGACTCGTCCGCACATGACCCGAGTCCCCAGATTTTCCAGGTTATAGAGACCACCAGAAAGGAACCCAAACCCATTATAAACTGCGCCCAAACAGCATCGTACTTCTTTCTCTTTTTAGCTCCTCCTCTCTCCTGTCCGGTTTCTCTCTCGCTCCATTATTCAGCTTCTAGAAACACCAAGAAGCATAATCACAAACATCAATCATTAAAGTACCATTTTAATGAGCACAAAATTAATTAAATCTTCAAAAAATTAATTCAAAATCACTTCAAAATTTTCTTCGATCCGATTCAAAGCGAGAGAGAAAAGGCTAAAAAGGAGCAGCAGCTATGGCGCTCTCAGCTTCCGATTTAGGCACGATATATTCTTTATTGACGAATTCAATGAGCGGCGATGAGAGCGTCCGCAAGCCAGCCGAGGCGGCGCTCTCGCAGTTCGAGAGTCGGCCTGGTTTCTGCTCCTGTCTAATGGTAAACCCTCTCTCGCTCGCTCTCTTCGGTTTTTATTTTGTATTTTATAGGGTTTAAGTCCAGTTCAAATTGCAATGCATGTGTGAATAATTGAATTTATTTCTAGGAAGTTATAACTGCAGCAGATTTAGCTTCGCAAGTCGATGTTCGATTATTAGCTTCGGTGTACTTTAAGAATAGTATCAATCGGTACTGGAGGAACCGGAGGGATTCTGCGTAAGACTCTAGTCTCGTTGTTTTTATAATTTGAGCTGCATTTCTTGGATTTTTGTTGATTTTGGCGTAGTTTATGAGATGATATTTTGGTTTGTGAGCAGGGCAATAAGCAGTGAAGAGAAAAATCACTTGAGACAAAAATTACTGTCGCATTTGAGAGAAGAGAACGATAAGGTGATGATCTTAACTTTGTAAGTTGGAGCTCATAAGATTGGGTTCTGATTTGCTTTGCTAATTTGTAATTCAAATGTGTTTTTTTTTTAATCGATGTAGATAGCTGGACTGTTGGCGGTTCTTATTTCCAAGATTGCTCGCCTTGATTATCCAAGAGAATGGTATGTGTTTGTGGCATTTTATTTCTATATCATATGCTTTCATCGGTGGTTGTTTTTCTAGTTACTGGTTTTAGATTTTTTTAAAGGATATTTTGTTGCAAGTACATTTTAGTGTGGGTTGCTAATACTTGCCTGATGTTTCTTTTGTAGAGGTTGACTGTTGTTTCTCTTTTGGAAGTTTCACTTTGATATTGAATGTTAAATTTAGGGTGGAATACTCGTTTTTTTATACTATTTTTAGTTTTTTACTTTATGCATGAGCAGGGGATTCGGGGTTTTAGGGGGAGGGGTGGGGGTTGAACAAGATGCAGTTCTTGCAAACAATGGGAGAATATAGTCTATTGTAATTCTGTTTCAATGTTTGTCATCCTTATCATTACTGTCTTGCTATCAATTGAAAGTTATGAAATTATCTTGATGAATACAAAGGTGAAAATAGGGTAAAAAATGCAGTTGCTTTTCTTACATAAGTTTTTGTGACAAAACATCACAATCTTTGACTAGCAACTACAAATAGATCCAAAGTTGTTATGGATGCTCTGAGCTGAATGATTTTTTTTTTAACTAATGGTTATGCATTTAGTGATTTAGATATTGTTGAAGATTTTTTAGTTTGGCAATCTTGTACTTTCTGTAATTAGTGCTAACTCCTGTATTTATATTGCCTGTTGTTGTAGTTACTGATCTTGTCCCTACTAGTAGTTCTTTCTTCTTTTCTGTTCTAAGGTACCTGAGTTACTTCATTCAGCTAACTTTATTTCTTGATCTCTCATTTCAATATTTTTAGGCCAGAGCTCTTTTCAGTTTTAGCGAACAAACTTCAATCGGCAGATGTCCTTACTTCTCACAGGATTTTTTTGATTCTGTTCCGAACTTTGAAGGAATTATCCACTAAACGTCTTACTGTTGACCAAAGGAACTATGCAGAGGTATAACTTCTGAGTATTATCCCTTATGGTAGTATTCTTTATCCCATTTCCTTACATGCTATTCAGTTTCAAATGTCATCCAACCTGACAATGAAAAAAGTGCACTTCATCCAAATGTGAATGAAGTATGGATGGTAGGCCTGTTGTTGATGACTATGTTCCTGAGTGGAACAGCATTTATGTAAGCCCTGTGCCAGAAGTATCAGCATTTCAGGCTGCTGGATTCAGAATGTTCATAGATATCAGTACTGGCCTTATAATGAGTTAATGATATCAGTTATGGGTAGGCATTTCCTAGCAATGGTCATGATTTTTATGATCTTGTAACTAAAGTGCACAGATAGAAACTTGCTCTCAAACAAATAGTTATGTCTTATATCAGAGTTATGGTCACATGTTTCACATATCACCATTTTTTGTGGCAGATAACATCCCATCTCTTTGGATATAGCTGGGGCCTTTGGCAGAGTGATGTTCAAGCTATATTAAATAGTTTCTCTACACTTGCACAAAGCTATACTTCTAATGTTCTGGAACAGCGTCATGATGAGCTGTATCTAATGAGTGAGAGATGGCTATTATGTTTAAAAATAATTCGCCAATTGATTATTTCAGGGTTTCCAAGTGATTCAAAATGTGTACAGGTAGTTATTCAGTTCTTTCTCTTTATTTCCTTTCTTCAAATTTAAGAGTTTGGCACACTCTATATTGCAATTTAACCTGGGAGATTAGCTTTTGATTATTTTTTTTTTTTAAATCTGTCAGGAGGTCCAACCAGTCAAGGAGGTTTCTCCTATACTCTTGAAAGCCATTCAGTCATTTCTCCCATACTGTGAGATAATGCTCTTGTTTTCAAACTTTTATTTGTTTTGCATATCCTAGTGGAGAGCTGTGGTAATCTGTGTTTGATAAACACCCCCCAAAAAAAAAAAAAAAAAAAAAAAGAAAACAAAAAACGAAAAAAGTAGTTCTAGAGATCCTATAAGCCATGCATTTGGAAAACGTGTAATGTGGCTACATATAAATTTTAAGTGTTGGCTATTCAGTTATACAAGTAAGAATGTCCTAAACTGACATCAATTTTCATATTTAACAAACACTTTATTAACTAGAAAGAGCAGGAGAAAAAATTATATAGAAATATTGAATTGGATTCATTATGCTGCATACCATTCCATATTTATATGCCAAGAGTGTTATTTCCATATGCATGTATAATTGAATGGAGAAGAAGCTTAAGCAGGCTCTTTTATTCTCAGCCTTTCCCTTTTCTTTCTTTTTCTCTTAACAGGTTACTTATTTAGGAGTAAACTAATTTTCTTGTGCTGTGTTGTTCGTCAGATTCATCTTTCCAGAAGGGACATCCTAAATTTTGGGACTTCATAAAGAGGGCATGTACCAAATTAATGAAGGTTTTGGTCACAATTCAGGGCAGACATCCTTATTCATTTGGCGACAAGTCTGTTCTTCCTCCTGTCATGGATTTCTGTTTAAACAAGATAACTGATCCGGGTCCATATATTTTATCATTTGAGCAATTCCTGATTCAATGCATGGTAATGGTGAAGTGTGTCCTTGAGTGTAAGGAGTATAAGCTAAACCTAACTGGGCGGGTGATGGATGAAAGTGTGATTACAGTGGAGCAGATGAAAAAGAACATTTCCAATGCTGTTGGTGGTGTCCTGACTTCTCTTCTTCCAAGTGAACGAATAATACATTTGTGTAATGTGTTAATAAGGAGGTAATGATACCTCAACTTGTGCTTAATTATTTTGCCTATAATTTATAAGAATATTCAATTTCAAATGCATGGGGGTTCAGTTCTTAAAATTGATTGAATGAAGCTCTGCAGCTGTATTTTTTTTTATCTGACTTATGATTGCTGCTCTAGGGTTTGGGATTAAGGAAACAATTTAGCACTGTTGATAGGTCATCTCTGTATTTTGATGCGAAGCATGTACTCCAGAATCTCACATCTTTGATTACCCAAATCTTGGGCTCTTTTTCCCCTCTTTGATTTTTTGAAGAAAGTGTCTATACTCCATTAAATACAGGTTCAACTTCATGCTAACCATGCCTCCAAGAAAAGTACTTTGACATTCATCAAATCTAACTGCTACTTTAATATTCATCAATGTGTGTTTCTCTTCATGTGGGATATGAGCCAAATCTTGTTGCTCTAATCACATCTCAAGTCAAACATTGCTTCCCCTCCCCCCTCTTGCAGAATTTCTATTTGCTTCATGGATCTCTACGTGGTTGGGTAATGATAAGAGATATAACATATGGCACCAAATGCTTTATTCATTTCTTTCAGCATTCTGGATCTCCTGTGTGATGATTATCTACTTTTCAAATAATTATGTGAGATTGATGTTTTGTCAGGTATTTTGTTCTAACTGCTAGTGATTTGGAGGAGTTGTATCAAAACCCAGAATCTTTTCATCATGAGCAGGATATGGTTCAGTGGACTGAAAAACTGAGGCCTTGTGCTGAAGCTTTATACATAGTATTGTTTGAAAACCATAGCCAGGTAGGTGAAGTTTCAACTCTAGAATGATTGATATTAAAAATCTGCAAAGCACTCTGCTAACAGATGTGAGCTCATGTTGTTTCTTTGCTATTTGTAGCTGTTGGGTCCTGTTGTGGTGTCCATCCTTCAGGAGGCAATGAATGCTTGCCCAACATCAGTTACTGAAATCACTCCTGGGCTACTTCTTAAAGATGCTGCCTATGGTGCTGCTGCATATGTTTATTATGAGCTCTCTAACTACCTCAGCTTCAAAGATTGGTATAAGAATTCTAATCTATGCTACTGCTGTTATTTAATCAATCCGTATGTTGTTTGAATTAGTTATCATTAATTGCAGTCACATTAAAAGGTATTGGTTTTAAACACTAATTGTTTGCTGGTGCCATTAGCTTCAGAATTTTGTTAATGAAAAGGGGTTTGTCATTTGGGGATTACCACTTGCATGCCTGTAGTATCTACTTGCAAATTTAGTAAGTGTGGTTTTAGGGTGTTTGGATAGGGATGGATTTCCAGATTCGATAATGCTTCTGGAAATATGTAGAGGATATATTTCCAGATGTAATAGTTGTTTAAGGAACATGATGTCTGAGGAAAATGAGTAGGATATTATTTGATCACTAACTGCATGTTTTTTTCAAAATTTTTGGAATTGAAGTCACTGGAATTGTACTAGCTGGTTAGATTGTGGTTTCATAACCAAATTTAATTACTTGGTATATATTTTGATGGGCTATATGATGATCCATCCTTCTCTATTTCACTTGGAAACTATTCATTACAGGTTTAATGGTGCTTTATCCCTTGAACTGTCGAATGATCATCCAAATATGTGTGTTATCCATCGAAAAGTTGCACTGATACTAGGACAATGGGTTTCCGAGGTAATGGCACTTTTTAGCTTTTTGGTAGAGAACTCTTAAGTACTTGTAACATTTCCTTTTCCTCTTCAAGAAGAAAATGAAATTGTTATACCTCATTGTCAAGAATGAAGTGTGTATGCATTTTGTCCTGTTTCTTCTCAGCATGTTGGTTCCTAGCATGATCTCTAGAAGTTGCCATATTGTGGCTCTATGCATGCTCAGGAGTTAATCTAGAATATTTCTCCTGTTCTTTGGAAATAAAGTAGGCTGATGTTCCCATGTGCTGACACATTATACAGTTATTCTGGCTTCTGTTCCAAGAGATTTGATATTTCCTGCTGTGGTTGCTCATTTTTTTTTCTTTGCAGATTAAAGCTGACACAAAGAGACCAGTGTATTGTAGTTTGATCAGATTGCTACAAGACAAAAACCTGTCTGTTAAGGTATGATGCTTGAATTAACCTCCATTATGTGCCTTCACATCTCTCCTTTTTCCTTGCTTTTGGGGCTTTGAATGTTCTGTTTGTTCTTTGCATTTTCTGTTTCAACTACTGAAAATTGTAATTCATTGCACTAGCTTGCAGCTTGTCGGTCTTTGTGTTTGCATGTTGAGGATGCAAACTTCTCAGAGCAAGAATTTTTAGATCTCCTTCCTATTTGCTTTGATTCGTGCTTTAAGTTGGTTGAGGAGGTTCAGGAGTTTGACTCGAAGGTAAGATGATACTTGTGGTTCACCTTGATAGTCATTGCATGCGCGGATACTTTTGCTTGCTTTTCCTATTAACCTCCTGCATCTCTTTAAGGAACATAGATTATTGCCCTTCTCCTCTTATCATGTGAAAAAAAAAAAAAGGGATGTCAAGCATTTATTATCATTGATTTTGGGTGAATCTTAGGGATGGGTGTCCAATCGTAAACTATATATAAAGCATCCTCCCTTATTCCCAACAATTGTATTTTTTTAAAATGCCAATCCCATAATTTTCTTTAAATGTCTATTTAGAAGCTATATAAAACCTTAAATAATATAAAAAAGATTTCCTAAATTATCCTTAAACTACATGGTACCTTATCGGCACTATATTTTGACCATCAAAGCTTAAAAATGCTTAAAAATTAAGACAGTAAATATAAAAACATCAAAATTAAAAAATAATAATATTAATCCATTCAGTAATTATACTAGATTTTTTTTGTTTTACCATGTCACTTTTGACTCTTATGTAGAACTTTATCACACCTTTAGATAATGTAATAAAAAAGGCATTTTATAAACTAAAGAATTCTTAGAACTTCTATCCATGCCCCAATTTTTAACTTTATAAAACACAAGCTCTACCAAAATATTTGATTGTAGAATTTTTTAGGGTATTTGTTTTCCCTACCTTTCAAATAAGTTATTCTAGCCAAGAATCTTATCATAGAAAAAAAATGTTAGTGCTTCCAGCCTTTAAAAAAAAAAAGAGGATGCGTTATCTTCACCATTGTTCTTAAATACTTAATTTTAAAGAAATTATATGGAGCTAGCTAGAAAATTATTTGTAAGGAAATGAATCATTTGAGTGTTTATATATTTAATTTAAATTATTTAGATGCAATTGTTTATGTTGTTCATAGCTAGTTCAATAGTTTAAATATTTTTAAAAAAATATAGCGTGTTTCTTATCTCTGTAAAAGTTAGTTAAATGAATACTTAATTTCAATAATTTGAAAAATGCATGTTCAGAAATCATTGATTCTGTACGTCAATCTGATTTTGGATATATTCTTTTTCAAGAATATCCTTCCGCTTCTTTGTGATACCATCTTTAAATGCTTAAAATTTGTGAACCACACATTTCCAATCTGTGATGTGGGTAGCTAAAGCATGAATTACATGAATTATTTATGATTTCAACTGCCATGTTATTCTTACCTCATTAATGTGCTCTTAGTAGTTTATCTATTCATTCATGTAATTTCAGGTTCAGGTTTTGAATTTGATATCTGTTCTTATTGGACACGTCCATGAGATCGTTCCATTTGCAAACAAGTTGGTGCAATTTTTTCAGAAGGTAGTGGACAAGCCATTATATTTTCTGTTATTCTAATGCTTGAACATGTTAGTGTTGTATACCATAAAGAAAAACATTTTATCTCATGTCTTTTTACATTGACAAGAACACAACATTTTTGTTAAATAAAGGTGTTCTGCTGAGTGGTTAAGTTCAGAAGAAATCGAGTTAAAGTATGTGGAACTAAGAGTTTCGCTCCAGTGATTCTTGAATATAATCATACCATGCACATTTCACACATACTATGGTTTGGCCTTTCTGATGTCATTGTTTTTCTTGATGTTGTTTGAAAAGGTTTGGGAGGAGGCTTCCGGTGAGAGTCTTCTGCAGATTCAGCTTCTCATTGCTTTGCGGAATTTTGTGGTTGAACTTGGCTACCAGTCACCTACTTGCTACAATGTGCTATTGCCTATTCTGCATGGTGGAATTGATATAAATAGCCCTGATATACTCAATCTTTTAGAGGATGGCATGCTGGTTAGTTTCCCATGCCTAGTTTTTATTTATTGTGTGAGTCTTCCATATGCTGCCTTCAGTAGTTAATTGATAATAGCAAATTTAACTGGCATAACCATGCAGTTATGGGAAGCTACACTTTCCCATGCGCCTGCAATGGAGCCTCGACTGCTAGCGTACTTCCCATGTCTTGTGGAAATCATGGAAAGAAGTTTCGACCACTTGCAGGTTGGATTTATTGTAGTATCTATTATATTATTCATGTATTTAATGCTCAATGCAAGTGGTGTGCCTGGTCTTGTTGTCTTAAGTATAGCTCTTTTGTTCTGCATCTAGTTTCGTCAACAGCAAACCTGCAGTTGCTATAATTGGTTGATGAAATTTTGTTGACTTTAATATAATTGCAGGTCGCTGTAAATATCATGGAGGATTACATAATTTTGGGTGGGACTGAATTTCTAAGAATGCATGCTTCCAGCGTTGCCAAAGTTCTTGATCTGATTGTTGGAAATGTTAATGATAGAGGCCTATTATCAACTCTTCCTATCATCGATATATTAGTACAGGTACCTAATTTTAAATTTTCCTGAATCTAATTGCAGCCTTTATCTGATATTTGAACTTGAAACAGCTCTTTATTTTGTTATCTTTTATGACAGTAAGTTCATCATTTATTTCTGTGTTATATTAAGGAGGGAAAGAGAGGGAAAGAGAGGCTGTGTGCTGATTAAAACTGCAGGCTACAGAAACTTTTGTGCTCTTAAATTTATCCATGTCCATCTCTTGATATCTGGCAAGTGCCTCGGTAAACACAAATTCTTGCCTGATGCTCTTAGATTATTTGATATATCTATACTGACTTAATCTTTGGTGCCTCAAAATTATTGCTGTCTGGATTTGTCTTTTTCAATGAAAACACATTTGACCTATCTGGTCGGTCCTGGTAATGTTAAACCCTATATGTTAAAATAACTATTTATGCTGGTATTTTCTCTCTTTTTCTCAGCTGAAAAATTCAGTAAATCATGAGGCATCTTCTGGAGTATGCCCATATAGTTTTTTTCTAATCAAACATGCCGAAAGAAGAAAAATTGACATCAATCTGTGCTTCACGGAATACTCCTCGTTTGTATTTTTTTTCCTAAATCATTGCATCACCAATCACATACTTAAAATGCCCTACAACATACATGCAAATTATCTAGACCTTTCTAGTTTAATTATTTCTGCTTGCCAAGTTACATCAGTGGCACAGCCTATGGTTGTTATTGTGCACTGAATCATGAAGAGATAACAGTTTATTTTTTGTACTCCTGGCACTTTAACCTTCTATCTTATTGAAATCTATTATCCTGTTGTGTTTATGAAATTTGAAACAGATCCTTGTTATTTTTCATGGATTGCCAACTAGATCTCATAAGCACAATCCATATAATGAGTAAAATTTTTGGTTACCATGGCATGTTCTACCATTAGTATCTGTCATTAAATGACCATGACCAAGGAATATGTAATTAGTTTGTTTCTGTTTAACCTTTGGAGTAATATACTTATTAACTTCCTAACTGTGTCATGCAAAATTATGCTTTCAATAACCACTGAGAATGCTCTGATAGAGAAAAAAAAAATGGAAAAAAAATGTACGATGGAAAACACAGACCATTTGGGAAGTTTTTAATTGTGAAAAAATTGTCATTTTTGTAGAGAATTGCTGGAGTACAAAATTGAAGAAAATGTGCTAATTAGTTAAAACTGAAAACTGTTCCCTGTAAAATTGGAATCTTTGAGCTTTTTGAGAACCTGGAAAACAAGGGACATGCTTGGTTTACATTTTTAATCCCTTTGTCAATTAGTCATTTAAGGGTGATCTTTCTTTCCTATTTTCAAAAAATAATAGCTGGTAATGTATTTTCTTATTTTTCTGAAGAAATGTTTCTGTGATAGAGACAAAAATATAGATGAAAACTACAGAACTGTTTTCAAAGTTAAAGCAGCCTTGGTTTACCAGGGATTCTAAATTTTTTGTGATGATTCTGGGAGGTTTTTGGTCGTTTTAGCCACTGGAGCTTGTTTGGTAGTTGTGAGTACTCAGCTTTGTGACTTGCCTTTCTCATTTTGCAGTGCTTCCCTGCTGAAGTGCCCCCGCTTATTAGCAGTACTTTGCAAGTAAGTGCAGTTCTTGTGTTAGATTCTTGCAACCTATTATCAGTTATATGGTTTCTGTTTGATAAGTTTTGGATATCTTTTAACCATTTGTATGTTTTTTTGCTAGAAACTAATCATGATATGTTTAAGTGGAAGAGATGATTTTGAACCTTCCAAGGCAGCTGTTAAAGCATCTGCAGCTGCAATTCTAGCAAGGATTTTGGTGATGAACACCAATTACCTTGCCCAATTGACAGCAGAACCATCACTTTCATTGCTTCTCCAGCAGGCAGACATTCCAATTGAGGAAAATATACTTCTTTGTTTGGTTGACATATGGCTTGACAAGGTCAGTAAATCATGCTTTCATTTCAAATATGCTTTGACTGATTTTGATGTTTTTCCTTTTCTAATTTGTTAAATTATTTTAGTTTCTATGCACACTTCCATTGTGGAGTATTTTGCAAGTAAATAGTTTCAAATGATGGTTAGACATTCCCATGCATAGACCGCTATAATTAACTGCAACTCATGCCATCTCTAGAAGTGAGGAAATCAATGTGCTGAATGTACCATTGATATATAGACTCCAGCATAATGCTTTTCTAGTGGTCATGGCCAGTGTGCCTCGCTGCGTTAACTTTGTCTTCGTTTTAATATTATTGTACAGATAGATAACGCATCTTCTGATCAGAAAAAGACATTTGGGTTAGCACTTTCAATAATTTTGACACTAAGACTGCCTCAAGTCGTTGATAAACTTGATCAGATCCTCAGGTGCAGTTTCAAATTTGAATTTTGGTATCATTTGCTACAACTGCTTTCAATGACCTACACCTGCTTCATGAGCTTTAATTCATGCAGTGTATGTACAAGTGTAATTTTGGGTGCAAATGACGATTTAACGGAGGAAGAGTCAAGGTTACCTCCCTTGTACAATCCAATTTGATTTGGTGTTTACTTGGTTTTTCTAGTCTCTTAACTCGTTCTTAACCTTCCTATAATAATTGCAGTGGTGATAACATGAGCTCCAGCAAGTTTCATGGTGAAGGCGTAATTCCAAGTAGAGAGTACAGGAAAAGACAGGTTAACATTCTTCTGTTTTACCTGAGGCACTGAATTTCAATGATGAAATCTGTGACAGTGTGTGATAATTTCTCTAACATGTTCTTCTCCAGATTAAATTTTCAGATCCTATAAAACGATGGTCTTTGGAGAACTCAGTAAGAGAGAATCTTCAAACATGTGCTACTCTTCATGGAGAATCTTTTAATTCAGCTATTAGTAGAATGCATCCAGCAGCATTTGCACAGTTGAAACAGGCTTTGAAGATGCCATAGACAGGAATAGTACTCTTTCCTTTTTGCTTAGTGGTCACGTATCAGGGCCCCTTCAATTTTTTTGGTCCCATAGTGAGAAGACTTAGGGTAAGTTCTTGCTCCCTTTTGATGCAGAGGCCATTTTTCATGTCTGGCATTCATTTAGCGTTTCTATCTGAGTTACTTGGAAATTCTAGTGGTGGCACTTAGAATTTTGCTGGCTTGCATCTAACTGTGCACCTTGTTTGTTACTCCAGGTGATGTATTGGTGGATTGGATTTGTGGTTTGACATTCTTCGTGTTATTTCTTTGTAAGAATGAACTGGGTGGTTGCTTTACAACATCTACATTTCAACTTTCATTTGTATACGCCCCCTTTGGCAACAGGAAAATCTGTAAATAGCTTGCTGCTCCTTTCTTGTTCCAGATTTTCAAGGCACAAGGGTCGCAGCATTGAGGTCATAGGTTTTTGTCACGACTCTACAAATGAAAAGAAGATCTTATAGAATTGAAGAAAAGATGTACATTGTGCTGTTGAGTTGGAATTCGTTACCTGTTTTTGTTCTCGCATGCCAGTCCCATGTACTGTTTATGAACTCGAATGTTTGAAAAATATGTTCAGAAATGAGTGTTTATACGTAAATATCTTGGGAAAAATGCAAATGGACAAGAAAGATGGATGATCATTTATAATTCCTATTGACTTTTATGCTCTTGAACTGTGTTAATTCTCCCTAATCTGCTTCTTTCTCCACTTCTTTTTCTTTAGCAGGCCTGAGGTTTTAATACCTCCCATGTTGAGTTTTGATACTACCATGGTGCAGCCCCCGAGAGTCTGGGTGAGGCTGAACCTGTCGCCAAAGACCCAAAAGTGCCAGTCAGCTGCAAAATCAAACTGCACCTGGGGCTAAGTAAGAATCTATACCCCATAACACACTCAAATCCATCCATTGATTGCTTAGGTGATTTGTGTCCTCTGCTCAAACTTGGAACATTCTGGCAGTCTTTGATGCCAGGTCATTAATTGATAATAAAAAAAAATGCGACACATCACACTAGTGATCTTGGTTGTTGCTTTACAAAAAGAAAAATCATCGAGATTTTCACACGTGAATGGGTGTTATTTTTTAATACATAGAGAAAAAAAATAAGAAATTCCTGTTTTTTTATTGAATAAGAAAGATTTGGAGTTTTGATCTAATATTTTGATTATTTAAAATTCTAATTAATCTCTAAAGTAAGAGGATTAATTCTTTATACATTGAACAATATTATTACAAGTACATCATAAGGGAAGTTTATTGCTTATTTCTTTGAAAATTATTAAGGCAGTATTGTGTTTTTTTTTGTAATCATTAATTTGTTTATTGGTTAAAGCAATTTCACTCCATTAGAGTGAATCATGACTTTATAGGGTAAAGTCTAAGCATGTTTTTTGCATTTTATTTCTTTTAATATCGAGAATATTTTATGTATAAGTTTGTAATTCTCAATATTAGAAATAAATAAATAAATTTTTTTATTATTATTGAAATTTAGGTAAGCCCTTGTGGCTTTAATAAACTTGTTATTAAATTCATAATGCATGCAAAATATTAAAAAAAAAATTTGAATTTTTTTTTGTTTTAAGAAAAAATGCTAAATAATACAATGTATTTTTTTTTCATATTTTTTGTATTAAAATGCAAACAAGATATATTTTTTTGATACTTGACCATATGCAATTTAAATATAAATGTATTTTTTATTGAAGAATTTTTTGTTGTTTTAATATTTTTTAACAAAAAAAAATTATTTAATATCAGGAAAATGCCTTACATATAAGTTTATAATCTCAAATATTAAATATTAAAGGGTAAAAAAATAACATAAAAGACCCAAAATTAATTGCAAAAATCGTCCTTTAAAAAATTTGAGATTTAATTGATATTTAAATAAGATTGTGTTAGGCAAAACATAAAATAAATAAACAAATAAATAAAAATACAAGGCTACAGAAAAAATATTATGACATGTTTGTCAAAAATAATTTTAAAGACTTTAAAACACATTTTTCTTTAGTAAATTTTTGTCTCGTCAAACATGGTCTTAAGGCTTAAGAGACTCAGCTGGTCCACATGGACTAGGCTTCCTAGCCTAGCCCAAAAACCAAGAACACAACCAAATGAATATTTTGGTTGAATTTTACCAAGAACATAATGAACACCAATATAAACCCAGAAACCTAATCAAAGATTCAAACTCGATCACATCAAATAATAGATAGAGAAAGATAGAACATGGAGAATCAAAGTATTATGAGGCATCAAATATGAAAAATAGATAATGAGATGCATGAGTCAAAAGTTAAAAAAATTATTTATTAAAACCTCGGTTTATTTATTCATTAAACAAGAAGAATGATAATATATAGGTATAGACTTTGATTTAAGCTCATAAGAAAAGCTAAAAAACTAATTTATATATATAAAAAACTAGAAAACCTAGAAAACCCACAAAAAACTAACTAAACTTATAAATGACTAAAAATCTTTAATGTAACCTAAATCTTCCTAGCACAACTCAAACATGTCTATTATAATTTGCTTAAAACATCAAAAACTCAAGAAAACTAAGAAATTACAACCGTGATCCAAATCAAATCACATAAAAAATCAGAAACGCATCTCTTCAACCATAAACACCATTACATTGATCTAACATATGTTTTCAATCAATCTTAACACTAAAACAACTTGAAGAAACCCAATATCTTATCAAGAATAGTCTATAGTTATAGTTTTGGTAAATCATTTATCAATACATATAATCAAAACAAATTTGAATGACTACACAAAATTTCAAAACAGCATATATGCTACTTAAACACATTAATAACAAGATACTAAATGAAAACATCAAACTATGCATTTAAATCCTCTGGAGCTTACTTTTCCAAACGATGCATATCATCTTCAAAATATATTTTGCTATATTAAAATACATACAGGACTTTGAAACTAACAAATAATCACTACAGATAAACAACAAACATTAAAATGTGAATTTAATAGGGGTTAAATGAGGGGTGTGCTCATTGAGCTACACCCTTTCACAAGATCCAAATTATACCTTTTTTCACAATGTTGTCCTTTTTCTTTGGAATTTCTTGTCTCTTTCTTTTTATTCCCAGCCCTTAATCCTTGGTTTGTGTGTTATTCTCCCATTCTCCTTTCTTCTTCCAACCTTTTGCACCCTATTTTTCTTGTATTTTCACTATAAAAAACCTTTGATATTTCTCTTTATTCTCTCTATAATTTTCATTTGTTTTTATCCTCCCTCTTATTTAAAAACATCATTTTTTTATACGCAAAAAAAAAAAAAAAACCAGGAGATTACAAAACCTTGGTGGTTTTTTAGAATCTAGGTGGTTATGCCATTTCCCTCTCTCTTCTATAACATATTTTCAAAGATTATGATGTTTTCTTTTTCTTTTA
>Ga0307511_10003382_pt1 | contig 16410 bp, 18 predicted proteins | sample 13_EM_MG_FD_200266 | JGI IMG/M metagenome (GOLD analysis project Ga0307511, IMG submission 200266) | Populus trichocarpa ectomycorrhiza microbial communities from riparian zone in the Pacific Northwest, United States - 13_EM | ecosystem: Host-associated > Plants > Roots > Unclassified | place... | reverse complement strand
CCCACAAGTCCTTTGAGGCCACAATTCCGTCACATCAATTGCTAGTCCATACATACTCCAATTCCTACCTTCCATTTTTCACCACCTCATATAGCAATGCTCACCCTAGGGCGGCACTTGCAGATGATTTCTATGTATATACTAAAACTCTGGTTTTAATTTGAGCCTATTTGCATTATAATTCGATTTTTTAACAATTAAATACATGCATCCCGGAAGTGCGCCGGATCTCGGTAATGCGCCGGATCCCCGTCAAATACGTTACAGATCACGTGGCGAGGAAGTTCAATCTAAGTAACGGAGATCTGGTCATTATGAATGGTTGAATATTCCACCAGCTGCTCGCATGAATGATGCCTTGATCAAGAGGTTGTAGGGTATAGTGTGGTACGCTTCGCGAGGTAGATAAGCTGTATGTCTGACAGCTCAGGGTGAAGGCCAATAAAATCTTTAGGCAGTGAGCCAGGAGGAGGATGCGATGGCCGGTTGTCTGTTGTTTGGGCAATCTGTCGACGTCACTTTTCATTGCAGTATGTACATAACTCTGTTAAATATTCATACAAAATTCCACTTACGTTTCCACAGCCAGGCATTGCAATTGTTTCGGTAAAGCACTGTGTAGGTGCAGTACCCCCGTACTGGTTGAACATTTGCCTGCCAGTCCCCCTCTAGACAGAGAATATACCGAGAGATCAAGTTGTCAATTTTTGAGGCCTGCAAGCCGCCTTCTCATTCCGTTTTGCCTAGTGGTTTATTCAGTAGAAGGCTTGACCCCTTAGCGAATTGGTGTGTGATAAAGATTGTTCGTACGGTATGCGCAGTCCAGCAACAATTAGAAAGACTGCTTTTCCTACTACGTACAGTCTGGTACAGAAAGTGTCCGGGACGCATAAACTAGGCTGAGCTGCATGCAGGCTGGGCACGGCTATTCTGCATATTGATGGTGGACTTGGCCAACCAGACAAGGGCTTGCCCCCGCCTTGCCTGCTCAGTGGTCTGCTATATTGTCCATATGCACAATTGCGTCGCCTGGCCTGCATGCCGCCCAGCCTAGTTTTATGCGTCCCGGACACTCCCTGAACCAGACTGTATATCATCTATTCATTCGTTCTAGTAAAAAGTTGAACACTAGTTAGTATTTTATATCAAGGATATAGGATAGGTTGCAGACATCACGCAAAACAAAAGAATCCACTTGGCTTCATATTTTAGATCATATCTCATTTCCGGTAACAGAGCTTCATCCCTACCTCCCTTATCCCCTCGCATTTTTTTGCTTCTCAAGGTACTGTACATATGTATATGTATCGATATTTACATCTCACAAAAATAATATTCTCTCTCTCAATCAGTATATAGGTACAGTATGTTTTGCCCTGCAAGCGCCCAAAATTGTCGTATCATGTGGTTTTCAGCTGAATGCTTACCACATGAACCCCTGGAATCAATTCTTATTTTAGTCTGCATTGCATGTCGCATAGCGCCACTATTACTGTATTCCTCTTTTATTCAGTGTATCGGCTCGCTTACATGCTCGGAGGGGATCATGTATTTAACTACACCTATTTCCACTACTACTAGAAGAATCAAGGATGTTTCTATATTACTATTCTCCACGTAGTAGACGCAAGTCTTCCACCATGTCTCTCTCTCTGCTCGTTCCCAAAATATCGTTGCACACGTTTCGATAAAAATAACATTAGCGAGTGGTCCGGACCAGTCGCGGCTTTTGACTATTCCCCCCTATCGCGCACTAGCGTCCTGCCCGGGAACGTTAGGATCTGTGATTGAACAATAATCATGCTGTGTAACATTCAGGTCTTCCAGATCCCCATCCCGTATATCCTCCATCTCACTGGCTGCTGTAGGTAGGGGCACGTATATTTTATATTTGCAGTTATGTCAACTACCATCTCTCGGTCAACCATCCTTTCATTAGCTTGCGCCAATGTAGGCTTTTCATAGGATACTATTCCACAAAGCAAGCTCCTTTAAGGCTCACTACCTCCGCTTGTGTACAGCATCTGTTGGGACGGAATAATGGTTGACGCATGGGCTGAGAAATGATGACTGCATGAGCGGGACCTCGGGGATGAATGAGCTGAGCGGCGGGGTGGACGGATAACGTTATTTTCTCGGGTTGATTGTACTCCACGGATAAGGGTATTTAAGTCGGTGGATTTCCTCACGTTCTCTTAGTTAGATATCTTCAAGCAACTCTTTTCTTCCTTAGTATACGAGTATACTCTCTATTATCTCGCGAACGAGACAAGCGCTGAAGAACGGTTTCTTCAACATCGCCAGAATCATTATCCACTGGTGAGGGGTCATTGGAGCAAGACACCTTCGGATTTCTCTCCAGCACTGAACAGAAATCTGACATCTATTGATGTTAATGTTGCTCTGCTGTTGTAGATAGTTGTCAAACTCTGCCTACGCAAGTACTTGAAAAACTGGGAATTGACATAATGAAGAAGCCATAGAGAACGATAGGAAATAAACATAAAGAATGATACTCTATATTTATATTGAGCACGGCATATCTAGACGCTCTTCAATCTGAAATTCCCAACTTCTATTGCTGATCCAAGATTTAGATCTATTGCCATGGGCATATATTGAGAAAGGGGTTGTTGGCATTATCTATAATATGCTTAATCTTTTGCTACAAATGTCTATGGGCACCAAAGAACGTCCATAGGATGGGGAGACTAGACCACCCAGGACTGCGACTGGTCCACACCAGTCACTGGGCGTGGGAAGGGAGAATATCAATATTCCCATATCCCACAAGCCTACATGCATCCCGGATTGCAGATCGTCATAGATTTAGTGTGCTGGCCAGAGCCAAGTGAGACAAGGTTCATGCACGTGTGTTGTTAGTTGGTCAATGACAAGGCTCTAGCATCAGAAATCCCTTTTACCCTTCAGGGAACTGAACTCTGCTCTACCTGTTTCATAGCCAGTGGCAGTTAAAGGAATACCTATCTACAATGTCAAGAAGTTTTATACCTCCCCAGCCGTCCCAGCGCCAGAGCAACAGATGTTCCAGAGATGACCCCAAATGGACCTTTCAGCGTGAGATTGGGTCTGGCAGCTTTGCAAAAGTGTTCTTGGAAGTTGTTCAACCTCCACTAGTGCCACAAAGACAACTTTGCGCCGTGAAGCGGATTTCGAAAGATAACCCTATCTTCCCCAAGAAGCTTTATATGCGAGAAATTGATATTTTCTCAAGGGTTGCTCAGGTAACAAGTTATACTCTTGTACTATATATCAACATAGCTGACATGAGAATACTTTTTACCAGAATGAGCACTTTGTACAATTTATTACTTTACATGAAGATAGGCTTAATGTCTATATTGTCATGGAGTACATGAAATTCGGGGATCTCGAGAAATATATCAATTTTCCATGGGATGAATGCGATGCAAAGCTAGTCGGGTATCAGCTACTTTCCGGGTTAAAATTTTTGCACGGGGAGGGAATCACCCATAGGGACCTCAAGCCAGCCGTAGGTCCATTTCCTGACCTTATTTGTTATGCTTGAACACACAAATAATCCCTCTCCAGAATATATTCCCGGATCTTGACAGATATGGTTCACTCTTGATCAAAATTGGTGACTTTGGTGTTTCTAAACGCATCCCGCCAGATAGTGACACCTTCCTAAGAACGAATGTCGGTAGCACGAACTATGTAGCACCAGAGATCATTAAGCAGGATGGCGAGTATTCACCAACGGTTGACTGTTTCTCCGTTGGATGTGTTATCTACCGGCTTGTAACTTCAACTAACCTATTCGAAACACTATGGGATATTTTTAAACATTCCCAGAGTGGGGATCCAAGTCATGAATTAGGATTGGACGAGATAGGTTGTAGCGAGGACTGTATTTCATTTGTTGGAGGGCTGCTCAGAGTCGACCCAACAGACCGGCTCACCGCTGCGGCAGCTCTGGAGCATCCCTGGGTTTCTTTAGGCTTACCTCATCAGATAACAAACAAACTCCGGGGACGGTAAGTGGGCTTTGGGAACGCTCTTGACAGATTACTTGCTGATTATGTTGCATAGCTTCCACAGAGTCTCTGTAGTAGGATTCGACTTTCTGCAAAATCTACCGAAAATGACCCAACCATATCCCTTTCCCAAGAACCAACCTACAAATACTCAGCACTCCCCTAGAACCCTTCTGGGCCCCACCCCACCCCACTCCAACAGAGCCCGCGACACAGGAATCCCCCCCCAAGAGCTTAATACCTCACCGGGACCCTTCCGACTACGTGGCATGCTCACGAAAGTCTTCATCACATTGCAACTCCTCACCAGCACCATATCCAATGCTAGCCCCACCACCGATGCCCTCTTGTCAACATTACCAACTATTGGGGTCCCTGTTGTAGCAATCGACCTCTCCGGCATCCAGTACCTTTTCAAAACCTCCCTCGTGCGATACTCCCGCCTCCCGCACGTACGCCTACAAGCTCGTCGTGCGAACCAGACTGACCTGCAACACCCACTCACCACATACGCCACCGACTGCGATGGGAAGATTCTGATCAGAAGGATAAAACACTTCAATCTACAGGACGCCACAAACGGAATTATATTCCTCCGATATCCAGATCCTATTGGTAAAACTAGCGCAAATCGTCAGAGTAAATCGGTTTATAATGAGTGGGATGTCCCGCTCCCGGGCTGGTCTGAAACCTACCATGGTACCCCAGGGGATGAGTACGCATCTTATGAGTCGAAAAAGCTGGTAGAGAAAAAGGGGTTATTGATTACGCGGGAAGTTATCAGGATATTAGGAGGCAGGGACGGGAAGGCGGAGGTAAACCTAGAGCGGGGAGGGTCGATGTTGGCGCTCGAAGGAGGGTTGTTGGTGAGTGATGGGTCGTGTATTGCACCGAGGATTTTGGAGAGGTATTTTAAATATGAGGGGCCGGTGGTGGGGGGAGATACCGGTACAGACGCGGAATAGTTCTAATTGATTCAAGGCGGAGTTTTAGGGGATGAATTTATACCTCGTTTCTAAATCTATATACTTTGAGATCGATATGCATGTTTTTCTATGGGACGTTTGATTGTAATTTGGTTATTCCTAGGCCTCTCTGTGAACAAACTGAAGAAGCATCTCTTTCCGAGCATATTAACACTGCATACCCTACACTTGTTGGGTGTGTGGCACTGTGAGAAACGTCTACAGGTGAAGCTGGGGCCTACGTTTGCTGGTAGTACATACAGCGCAGCCCAGTCTCGACATACGGCATGGATACAATAGAAATCAGGTTTACTGCGGGCAACTTAATATTTAGATATTTTAGTCAGTGGCTGTCAACTATAGTGGGTCTGATTCGAGCCTAGGTCTGGTTTGAATTTATCGTGGTTGTGGATAAATAAATCTGCAGATATCGATCTAGTGTTTATAAATTTAAAACCACCGACCGCATTGCAGTTAATCTGGCTTGCCGCGAACCAAGTCTCTCGGTACATTTATTATATGGGGACAAACACTGTGGGGAGTATACGGGGAGTCGCAAGGGGTGGGCAGAGTTAGCGTAGTCCATGCTAATATACATATCACTCCCTGTGGAAAACAACTCCCGAACACTCCCCATTAGCTATGCTAAGGTACCATCCCCACAGCTCCCCGAACATTCCCCTCGAATCATCATTTATGTACTAACTATACCTAGGTACTTTCTGTATGTAACATGCTTCAGGGTAACTCACATCAACAATATTGAGTATATAACCAAACCATGACCAACTACCAAACCATCGACTAGTAGTATGCAACAAAACTAGCAAGTGTTTGGGCGGGCGCTCAGGATTAGTCAGGTTCTTGTCTCGTGTTTGGAATAAGTGGCTGGCAAAGCACCTGGGAGACTAATTAGGAGGCCGTAGTACGGCCTTGAGACTATATACTTATCACAACACCTATTACGAGGGGCTTGCGCCAACCAGACTATATTGGACTCGTTTTCAGGATCATCGCCACCATTAGGCACAACTGGTACTCGCCTCTCCATCCAAATGAGTACGAGCTTTGTCCGACCACACCCGTGGGATGCAGCCCCAGCAACGCGGTCCAGCTGCCAGATTTGTTGCGTACTCTGGCCTACGACCAGATTTCTCAACGGTACGGCGGTTGGTTCGAGTAGTCTAGTGGCAATCACAGTAGTTAATGGGGTCTGCACCGCGTGCACGGGCTCATTGTACAGTCAAGCCTGCAGATTGGGTCCCCGATTACTGGATATCTCCGTTTATTGGATAAGCCTCAGATCTCCAAAATCGGGAATGCGTGCTATTGCCCCTCCTTTACTGGATATCCCCGCTTATTAGATTGGCGTTCTAGGCCCAAGGGTATCTAATAAGCAGGGCTTGACTGTATGCGTATGTGAGATTCTTGCATGCAATGCTCACGGGTTTTTATCCACCACGGAACCTAGGGTACTTATCTATCATCCACTGGAGATGCAAGTCTTGACTGGGATTCCAATATACCACAAATCGAGATCTGAACGGCCAGACATATACTACTTTTACATCGCCGATCCGCCAATGAATATGCCGTGCCCTATTTGTTTGGGTTTCGGGACTGGGCGTGGCCAGTACAAACCCCGCCCAAGTGGTTGGTTTGCCTCTTTCTATAACTATTATTTATCCGTTAACTGACCTAATTTTGCAGTTTGGTTTGAATACCCAACACTTAGTGTCTGGATCAACCTACATTGCGGAGATTCGCAAGCGCGACCAGAATTGTCGTATAACAGGGCCAGATACAGTACAAGTGGCTCACCTCATTCCCCAATAGAAGCCAACTGGGTATACTTTACTCCGCCGTTTACTTTGCTGATGGCTGGCTTACTGCAGCCCAGTTCCTATCCTAACGAACGAACATCTTCAACCTCAACCAGAGGATGAGCCCTGCATACATTACATCGGATGTTTTCAATTGCTTCCTTCTGCGTGGTGGTATTCACTGTGTCTATGACGATGCAATACTCAACATTTCTCCTAAGGTGGGAGGTATGTTTCCCACTTCTTACATCCGAGTCCAACTACGAACCTTTTGCACCGCTCTCGTGAGAGGAACAGGCCACACCCCCGCTTCCACTATGAGAGGCGGCATCCCCGCTCCCGTGAGAGGCAAGAATCCCGCCCTACCGGGTCGTAGAGGTAGTGGTGCAGCTGGCAAAGGAGGTGCAGCTGGTAAAGGTGGTGAAGGGTGAGAATTGTGAAGATTGTGAAGGTGGTGACCATGGTGCGGAGTTACCGTGAACTCACTGGCACTGCATTTTTTTGATCGTGGGGGTAGTAAAGGTGGCGAAGGTGGTGGAGGCGGTAAAGGTGGTGGAGGCGGTAAAGGTGGTGACGGTGGTGGAGGTGGGGAAGCTATGGTGGGTGTTACCCTGAACTCGATAGTCTCGTTTTTTTTTGGACGGTGGTGGAAGTGCCAATGGTGGCGGTAGTGCACCTGACGAAGGAGATGGAGCTGGTAAAGTTGTGGGTGAAGGTGGTGGAGGTGATCAAGGTGGTGAAGGTGAAGGTAGTGAAGGTAGTGAAGGTGGCGAAGATAGTGAAGGTAGTGAAGGGGGTGAAGGGATGAAGGGGGTAAATGGGGTGACCAGGGTGGGGTTTTACCCGGAACTCGCTACCACGCACACTTCTCCTACAGCCTCCGCCTCCACAACCCAAAACATCATCCCAACTACCACCGATACCGCTATCCAACCTTCACAACTGTGAGACGTAGGAGCTCGGCGTGTATTCGAGGTTTGCTTGGGTGGTACTGTAATTGCATACTAGTAACCGCCAGGTGTTAATTTTACAAAAATACAACAAGCACCTCCGCGCCTTCCCAGACCTGATCTTCACAAACTGTTGGAATGGAGACAGTGAGGATGACAGTACTTAGTGGTCGAAGTCGTGCGCTTGGAAAGGGCCACGCAGCGCATAGCTATCAAGCGAAAGATTAAACTGGAAGGGAAGGGGAAACCAAACGCAGGTAGTATTTCTCAGGTGGAGGCCCGGAAAGAGCGTACCAGAGATTATAGAAGCACCGCCTCTAAGAACCTAGCCTCGAATACAGGATATAGTGTATCGTATGTATCATCCTCTTGCCCCTGTCCCAACTGCCGGTTTGTATCCCCGAATTATATTCTCTATGACCAACATTTTTCACATATCCTTTCCGTAGGCTCGGAGATTTCTTGCACGGAGGATCCCGTACCCAGTGTGGACGAATATGAGGAAATAAGGGAGTGCACTTTGGAGAAAAGGGAGCCAGAACTGTACATAACCCCGCTAGGGTGGAAACTTGCTGAGGGAGGGTGGGGTGTTTGGGGCGAGGACGATAGCTAGAGAAACAGTGATTGAATGCAAGTGGGCCTCATCCTAGATTTTAAGATGGCTTTTAGTATAGTAAGCTTGCGCTTGATGTTAATGAGGAAGCTTCTTAGTCCCCCGTTACATTATGGAAAGAGGACTCAACTTACACAGAATGTAAAGCTGACTGTCCCTGGTACATGTCTTGTTCAGATTATATCACTTTATAAGTCCCTAGGTGGCTACAAGCAGACACTTCGGGAGTTATGAACCGCCACCTAGTTATCAATACACCCGGTGGTTTGTTTTCGTTAATACAATTGGGGGGGGGACTGTTTATGGATGTTTTACTACACGGGAGTATTGGCCAATAGTGTCCTATGATGAGATCAAATTTCAGTACACAGAGAATTTTCTAGCATTGTTCAGGACCAGGGAGCATAGGAAGCAGATGTGGGTAGAGAACTATTTAGTCCGCTGTGTCTGACTGTATTCTCTATGCGTGAGTGATGCAGGCTAGCGTAAAGAGGTGATAGTATGATCAGAAAGTTGCCTGACTGTATCGAGTACCAGGACTAGGATTTTCACCTCATACTCGCTTCTAGAATGGGCGAAAAGTCTGGGAGTGTTTAAGGGATATGCGAGGCCCTACTCTAGTGCCAAACGAAGGATTTGATTAGCCTAAGTGAGGGAATGTACAGTAAGGCAACCCATAAGTGTATTCAAAGTCAAATTCAAACGAGGCCGAAAAAAGTTGGCATAGTATTCCAATTAGTAATCTAGTACACACCCTCAATTATTATATAGCTATTTCGATCGTGATTTCCGATTGGGAAATTTCTCTAGATAATAATATCTTTGACTGACATTCAAAGGACAAATGGATAATTAACACCTAGGGTCTCACGCCTATGGGTATATTCCATTAGTGTGAATCGCCTAACCCTAATTGGGTATTCAATGTAATCCCCGGGAAGCCACACCTGAATCTTAATTTGAATATATACTATGGACGTGAACTGTCGCCTATTATTACTACCGGTATAATCCAATCTTTATCTGGGAATTGTGAAAGAGAAGGGTGCCTAGAGATGTGGAGGCGTTACCAGTAATTGGTCTAGTTGCAAGAAGTCGCAATTGCATTTTTAGCCCAACTGCAGTTACTATAGGCTTCTGTTCTTAATGTTGCCTGGTGTGAGAAAGGTTTAGCTCAATCTTATATCATGTGGTCTTGGAGTGTCAGCAATATAGATATAACTCATATAACCCAGAGGTTATATACAAGCATACCACCAATATGTTGTGTTGGCTGTGGGTGACGTGGTGTAGCATACACTAGGACTCGGACACAGCTTGATAAATGGATTCAAAGTTTGTACGTCCCTTCACCTAGAACGTACTAGTATATATATTAGGGGCCGAGGCCTTGTCTAACAGGCTCAAGGTACCCGTGAGCTTTCCGAAAGTCTTGTGATCGGTATTCAATATCATCACCACCATCACATTTCACCGTGCACGCCCTAACAAGACTTTCTACCGACTGCAGCCTCAAGGATTCCTAGAACGTCCGCTGATGGGTAAAACTACTACTCGTATCAAACGTTCCATCAAAGGTACTGTATGGGATCTTCACTCTCCTCCTTCAGACAGCAGATACTAATATGACTATCTGTCAACAAGATGTTGAAGCCACAGGCAATGCAATACTTTCCGAAGTATCCCTCTTAAAGGGTTTTGGCTACGAACTATTTCACGAGATCACGCGCAAAGTGGAGAAGCTCCTCACCACCTGCTCCAATCTGATGCACACGGACCTTCCGTCTATCTTCAGCTTGCCTGTCATCCCTTCCAAAGTTAAACAATTCCTCAACTGTATTGCAGACTGCTTGGAGGGGGTCGACGAGGCATTGGGGACATTTCTTGAGAAACTTAAGTACTCGAGCCCGCTAGATACGAGGTCACCACAGCAGAGAAACCTTTGGAGAGAGGAAATCTTGAAGCAGGGTACTGAACAAAGGGCCATCATATTCCCTACTTCCTGGGAGGCAGATGAGCAGGATATTTTGATTACCCTCAGTTGGTGGAGGCGGCAGCTCAAGCAGGAGATAAGCGCGCTTCGGGAAGCTATTTATAATTATACGGTGGCACCCGTGTGTGATGACTGCATAGACGGAACAAGGATTTGACTTGCCTTTGGAAACGCTAGAATTTCTGGGGAGTAGTTCCGGATCTAGATTTGGCTCAGCTGAGGGTCTAGCTTCCACTCCGATGGTTTTAAACATACCTCATTGCTTTTAGCATGCGACTTTTAAACTGGTATGAATATAGCTTATCGTGAATGTAATTGTAGTCAAGTTTTATGACGACTTTTACCTGAATAGTTCCACTGAAAGAAATATCAAGAGCTTCTGAGCCTAGACTATCCTAACGTTAACTCATGGCCAGTGACTACGGCTCCATGTTTCTCTACTACATATTATGCGCGCGGTGACTTTCGCCTATGCACTGCGGGAAATAATCATGAAGATTGACCGCATGACGCTACAAAGGCAACACTAGTTATGTCAGAACCCCTGGACCTTGCCTTCTTAGAGTGGTAACTCGCCTACTTATAGACAAATTAATGGCCTATACTCAGATTTAGAATTCTTCTCAGTGAGGTTTCACCTTTTCACCACCACTTTACTCGTTAGTAGATGCAGTGTTATAGATTATAGATCAAGCCCGACTGACTCTCAAGCATACCCATAGTGACATGATATAAGCATGTCTGTAGTGACATCAATATATATTTCAAGGCTGAAGTGAAATACACCTGTTGCCCCAGTCCATTCCCCAGTCGGCTCAATTATTCTATTGTGCAGTTTGAGGATTTTTTACCTACATCGGCGCCCTTAAGCTCACTTTCTCAAAGACCACAGCCTTTGGAACTTGTATACATAATCATCGCCGAAATAAAACTTCTGTAATACACATAAATATGCTCCAGACCCATCCCACTACCCCCACTCTACCACTCTACATAGCCACTAAAATATTCCAGCTAATAGACTCAGGTCCAATTCTTCCAGTCCAAAGTTCTCCGGCAAATTATGCCGCAAATGAGATATCTACCTACTAATTCCGGCCAAGATAGTTTTAGGTTGAATCTCAGGAGTCCAATGCATTTTAGCTCACGCTTGAGTTCTAACCAGACTATTGATTTCTTATCGCTAAGCATACCTAATCCGGGAGGTACCTACTATGCCCTCTTTAGGCTGGTGCACTACCACTTTGAGCTTAGTGTCTCTGGTTACCAAGACGAAAATACGAGTAGGTACTCAATATTCAATATATTTTATATCATGTACCCTTGTAAAGAGAGGGCTCTGTATTCCAGTACTCAATATATGCTTATGATCAACATATTTTTATGTTTGGTATACTTGTAATGGGAGCTTTGTATTCAGCAGGCATCGTCGGGGGGAATTCGTTTCGGGGTGCAAGCACTTATACAAGTCTCTCTTGGTATTGACAGTACAAGAAACATATGGTGGAGAATACCGCGGAGGGTATACAGGGAAGACATGGGGAAGATACAGACTGTCGTGATGAGAATGCAAGCTACTCGAGCGCTCTATCTCTACCAAATATATCAACATTCCACTATTTCGAATACTCATAGTCTGGTATTCTTACATGGTTCCAGGTGCTCAGAGTTCAATTCTCTTTTGCATTATCTATTTTTGCTTGCAGCTGCATATGCGGAATGGGGTACCTCAAAATGGCCGGAGTACTGTCTTCAGAGCATATAGTTCGGGGGAATATATGCGTCCATTCGGAGGTACTGTGCTTCCAACCACCAAGAGAAAAGTCACTACTATTTGTGGCCCCCTGGGGTGAAGGAGAATGAGGAGCTTAAGGGAAAGCAAGTCGCATGGCTGATCACGACAAGATCACAGTGAAGCGAAGGTACAAAAGGCTACTAGAGCTCTATTGGCACCCTCTATTGCTCGACCGTTATAAATGGAGGTGGGGGAGGTGTTCTGTATTTCGTAGGGTGCTGGTGCTAATAATGGACAGCCGTTTTCAATGCCACGGCGGACAAGGGTTATAGTTTTCAATACCACAACGTATTCCGTACTATGTTTAATAGAGGCGTTCCGCACCCTGGCCTGGCGGACGATGCAACTTTAGTCACACTATCTCCTACCCTGGTAGCGCTCGATGTCTGCCAGAAGAGTTTTACAACCTTGCCAGTCGTGCGGTACCGGTATATCAAAGATGTCAGCGAATATCGATTCAAAAATTTTCACTTAACCCAATTCCGCCATTTGTTGTTGTTTTTAGCGGGGTAAACTAGAGATGTCCGCCGGGCAAAAAATATGCTATCGATGGCATGTCTTTTGCCCGGCGGACATCTCACCCTGGTCCCATATCCTAGCTGCTCACATGATATGGTCAGGTTGCTGATACAGGCCGCCTGGTCAGGGCGCAGAACGCCTCTAATACCACAACCTTTGCCGTGCTAAGTCTTTAGCGCACAACTAGTGAGATTTTTCCAAATCCTCCATACTTCACGCCCATGTACTGTACTTTGGCATAAAACTATGACAAGTCACAGAGGGTCGACAACTAGGCCTCCGGCATTTTGTGAGTTTCCATGACGGGACATGCACATGTCGTATATATCAAGACCTGGGACTTCCATGTCCACATGCTCTCGCCTGCATCCTAGATATTCATCGAAACCCACAACAGTATATTATGACCTATCAGTCAATACATGGGGCCAAACCTATGCAGACAATATGCGACCTATTGTCTTTGCTCCCAAATGACCCTGGGATACAAGCACCTTTGACACGCATACAAAGAGGACGTCCTCGTAAGGAAAGGTACCGACGTGATGCACGGGGACAGCGAGGGCCACAAAGAGCCAGGAATGCGCAGGCAGGGGAAGCTATTATCCAGCAACGAGCGGGCTTGGCGCGACTTGTGGGCTTGGCAAGGCCTAGCGATGTTCTACATGTCAAGGATTTGGTATTTAATTTGTCGTATGCGCATGCTGTCGCTATCATCTTGCATACTTGTAGTACGGTAAACGTTGTGGTATTGAAAACTATAACCCTTGTCCGTCGTGGCATTGCAAACGTTTGCCCATGTATAATTCTGGTCTCACATTTCTTGGCGGCCGTACATAAGTGCTGATCGGGTTCCGTACCAAAAATTCAAGTGCTTTAGACTTGGCTTTTCTGACACGTGACACGAACATACTCAGATCGTTACTAACACCTCAATTTTTCTGCAAGATGGCACCTTTTGCTTGTTACTTGTATTGCCATGAAAAAACCTAAAAACGGTCAGTATATTTATATTTTAACATTGATGGTGTGGAATGTCGTCAATCTATCATCTATCATCTATCAGATCAATGACGGTTGGTCAGGGTTAGGGTCTTGGCATACTATAACCTAGATCGACCACATCATATACAGTGCCAAGGGGGAAGTTATAACGCACTCATATTTTTTTTCTTTTTTTGTCTCAGGCCAAGCTTCTAGCGTGAATGATGTACAAGGCATAAGAGTGCGTAAACCCACCAAAATAAAGCTTTTAAGGGCTACTAAATTGCGGAGGAGGGCTTCACATTACGGGGACTATATCGAAACCTTTTGAGGGCAATTGAACCTGAAATATAGTTGCTATGCAGAGGTATACGAAGGGCCCTTATTGCATATCTGAGCCTGGGCATGCATATCTCATGCATGTCTGAGGTGCGTTATAACTTTCTCCTTGGCACTGTAAGCAAGCAGCACCCGCCCCTTGTCGCACGTTTCCCCAACAAAAAACACCCCCAATCAGAAGTCCTCATTCGACAGCTTCTTCTCGACTGACGATAAGTCATGGTCTGCGAAAACGATTATCACGTTCTTCCGCGAGTTGGATTTTGGGTTCGACAACAAGGCCCTTACCTCCCACGCCATTAAAATCACCAAGGAACAGGCCAGTCAGCTCCCCAGAGACGACCCAGCAAGCAAAAATCGTGCCACAAAACTCCGCAATCTACTGACTGAGCTCTGCAACAGTTCAAGTACAAGGTTTTTTGTCCCCTGTTTTCTTCCCGCATATTGTCTACTTGTGGAAAGTTGTTACATTAACCTCCTCATTCCCGCCTACTCAACTTAGGCCGGGACTGACCTGCCTTGTGTAGAGTTATCTGCACTAGGTTCCAGATTAGACGCACATATATAAGAATGTCGCAGTCTGTTTGGTGCCAAATGTGACGCACATCAATGAATGTCGCAGTCCGTTTGGTTATTTTGTCTTTAATGGGGAGCCAGTCGGACGCGCCAAACGAGGCCGCATTCCTTCTGGGTTTTGCTTACGACTGCTAAACTATAGACACTTCCGAGGCGTGGAATCCACGGACCAAACCACAGCCCACATCGTGGACCAATCTTTAAACGTATGCAACGGAGGACACCAAACCAACAACATTTCCCTTGTCCCAGACGGCTCCAATCTTTCATCATGTGGCTCTCCTACCCCGCCGAGCCCAGGCTCCGACTATTCATGCTCCTCCGATACATCGCTACAGCCCGATACATTTTCTATCCACTTCCGCAACATGCACGACAAATTGCTGTTGGGCGATAGGTATCTCGAAGACCTCATTTACAATTTTTTGGAAATGAAATCTAAAGTAGACGAAAGGGAATGGTGGCTTCTAGAGGCTTGTAGGTTTAGATGCTTGCCTAGCGAGACTACTATGTTCAACTTTGACTCATTATCCATCTCAGGCATAGTTAATTTGGATTATCTCTCATGGCTCGATGATACAGCACGAACGGAACTCCAAAATTTGATACCGAAAAGCCCCCTAACCCCCGAGGCTATTAGTCAGTGTGAAGTCTTTTTAGGAGTCGGCGAACTTTGAAGCGGATATGCCTCCTTTACTGTCCAGGACACCGTAGAATAAGCCAGAGCACTATGTCGTCTATAATTACTATCATTTATTAGTTCACCACTGGTGCGAATAATCCCATATACATTTACCACTGTTATGATTGCTTAATTTTATGCCTAGGTATAATTTTATCCCCACCATTGGTGTTGACCCTTCTAGAGGCTCCGAATCTTGGCTTTCAGCCCGGGTTTATAATTTGTTCCAACATGTTTCGGGCGCCCTTCGTGTCTCTTCGATTGCCAGTCCATCTCGCTTGCCCAATCTCGGTGTAACGTGATATTGATGATGTTGTGTTCAGTGGCGAAACGGCTTCGTTAAATTCTCCCGACTATCGTTTTGATGAGATTTTTTCCTGGAAGAATATTGAATTTGGTGCACTTGAAATTGTTTCTGAGGGCACCCAGTCTTCACATCAAGCCAAGGTGGACAAAGACTGTTACAAGTTATACAAAGAGCAAAGTACCACATCCTGCTGTCGGTATCATGTGCCGAGGTACAGCCAACACCGCAATCTCTGTTATAATTTTTTTCTTAATTCCAAACTAACTGCTTTTTCCAGGATTTTCCTTCACCGTTATCAAAGTTTCACAATTGAACAAAAATCTGTTACAAACGAGTCATCACGAGTTTATGCTCCCAACGTTCACAAGCAACATTAACGACTTGAAAGGTATCCTACATAGTATGGGGATACTTTACGTAGGTGTATTCCTTCACTCAAATTCTTCTCACCGTACTAACTCCATCGTGTAGAATATGCTTAACGATAATCGGGAATTTGTTCAGAAGAAGCTGCGTGTTAATAACACTCTATGACAAATGGTGATATTCGGGATAGAGTATGATTGAGATTAAGGGCGTTCTGTGGATCACTACAGTTGTTATACCCCAGGAAAGGTCATGCAGATTTTTGACAGGGTTTTGGGAGCCTCGTTGGAGCTTAATTCAATGTATTCTTGTTACTTTGTATATTTTGACCCTCTGCAGTTTCGACCCTCTCTATAAGAACAATTAATGAGACTACACGTGCATCTAAGTCGCCGTTTCATCAACCCCTTCTCGGTGCTCCACCGTACCCTAGAGCCCCAATCAGTACGTTCAACTCAGCTATTCTACTCTATCAACCT
>Ga0307511_10003381_pt1 | contig 16414 bp, 6 predicted proteins | sample 13_EM_MG_FD_200266 | JGI IMG/M metagenome (GOLD analysis project Ga0307511, IMG submission 200266) | Populus trichocarpa ectomycorrhiza microbial communities from riparian zone in the Pacific Northwest, United States - 13_EM | ecosystem: Host-associated > Plants > Roots > Unclassified | place... | reverse complement strand
GACCGTGCAGGCGGCCGGTGACACCTCCGGCCCCTCCACCCAGCTCCTCGAAGCCGACTCGGCGAGCGCCTCGGCCACCGTCGTGGCGGCCACCGCCGGCAGTGGCGGCGACGGCGGCGACTACAAAGCCACCAGCCTGGCGCAGTCCTCGCAGTGGGGCGTCGACGCCAGCTCGGGCGCCTTCACCTGGTCGTACCCGATGGCCGTCCCGCCGGTCCCGGGCAGCCTCCAGCCGAGCGTCGGCCTGAGCTACAACTCCCAGTCGATCGACGGCCAGACGGCGACCACGAACAACCAGGGCTCGTGGATCGGCCAGGGCTTCTCCTACGACCCCGGCTACATCGAGCGCAGCTACAAGGGCTGTGCCGACGACGGCCACGACGACACCAACGGCGACCAGTGCTGGGCGTTCGACAACGCCACGCTCTCCCTCACCGGCGGTTCCTCCGGGCGGCTCGTCAAGGACGACACGACCGGCGAGTGGCGGATCAGCTCCGACGACAACTCCAAGGTCGAGCACCTGACCGGCGCCACCAACGGCGACAACAACGGCGAGTACTGGAAGATCACCACCGGCGACGGCACCCAGTACTACTTCGGCCTCAACCACCTCACCGGCTACGCCAGCGGCAACGAGGAGACCAACTCCACCTGGACCACCCCGGTCTACGGCGACGACTCCGGCGAGCCCTGCTACAACGCCACCTTCGCCGACGCCTACTGCACCCAGGCCTGGCGCTGGAACCTCGACTACGTCGTCGACCCGCACGGCGACGCCATGTCGTACTTCTACGGCACGGAGACGAACTACTACACGCAGGGCCTGAAGACCACCGAGAACGGCAAGGCCTACATCCGCGGCGGCTACCTCAAGCGCGTCGACTACGGCCAGCGCGACGGCAAGGCGTACTCCACCAAGCCCGCCGCCCAGGTCGTCTTCACCACCGCCGAGCGCTGCGTCGGCTCCCTGACGGACTGCGAGGCGTCCGACCTCACGGACTCCACGGCCGCCGACTGGCCCGACGTCCCCTGGGACCAGAACTGCAAGGCCGACACCAAGTGCGCCGGGCAGAACTCCCCGACGTTCTGGACCCGCAAGGAACTGACGAAGGTCACCACCCAGATCCGCACCGGTGACTCGACCTACACCCCGGTCGACGTGTGGAGCCTCACCCACGTCTTCACCGACAACGGCGACGCGTCCAAGTCCCTGTGGCTGAGCAAGATCGACCACACCGGCAAGGTCGGCACCGACGCCTCGGTCCCGTCCGTCGAGCTCTACGGCACCCAACTCCCCAACCGGGTCGACGAGTCGGGCGACAACCTCCAGCCCTTCTACCGCTTCCGCCTCTCCGGCGTGCTCAACGAGTCGGGCGGCGCGCTCAGCGTCAACTACGCCGCCAACCAATGCACTCCGAGCACCGTCCCGGCGGAGGACTCCTCCACCAAGCGCTGCTTCCCGGTGAAGTGGAACCCGCCCGGCGTCACCGACCCGATCACGGACTGGTTCCACAAGTACGTGGTCGCCTCCGTCGTCCAGACCGACCTGACCGGCCAGAACGACGACCAGATCACCTCGTACACCTACCTCGGCGACGCGGGCTGGCGGAAGACGCCAGCCGACGGCATCACCAAGTCCGAGTACCGCACCTGGGGCGACTGGCGCGGCTACGGCCGGGTCCAGGTCGCCACCTCCGACGGCAGCAACGACCCTGCCAACACCAAGACCGAGCACGTCTTCTTCCGCGGTCTCGACGGTGACGTCGACAAGGACGGCGACTCCCGCTCGGCGACGGTCACCGATTCCAACGGCGTCTCCTACGACGACTCCGACTGGAAGGCCGGCCAGGAGCTGGAGACGCTCACCTACAACGGCTCCGCCGTGACCGAGAAGTCGGTGACGGTGCCGTGGACCGCGGTGACCGCGACGGAGACACGGGACTGGGCGACGTACAAGGCCCGTTACGTCGCCACCGGCTCCACGGACACGTACACCGCGCTCGCGGTGGGCGGCTGGCGGCACACCAAGTCCTCGACCACGTACGACGGTTCGACCGGCCGCGAGACGATGGTCGACGACGACGGCGAGGTCGGCGTCGCCGACAACCAGTGCACCCGCAACGAGTACGCGGACAGCGCGAGCGCGCACATCTACTCGCTCGTCTCCCGGGTGGAGACGGTGGGCGTCGACTGCGCCACCACCCCCGACCGCACCAAGAACGTCATCTCCGACAACCTGACCTACTACGACGGTTCGACGACGCTGGGCGCCGCCCCCACCAAGGGCGACACCACCATGACCAAGCGGCTGTCGGCGTACAGCGGCACGACGGCCACCTACCAGACGACCGCCACGACGACGTACGACGACTACGGCCGCCCGCTGGTCGTCAAGGACGCGGACACGGCGTCCTCGTCGACGCAGTACACGTCCTCCACCGCCTACACGGACGCCTATGGCCTGGCCACCAAGTCGACCGTCACCAACGTCGACGGCTGGACGACCTCGACGGAGTACGCCCCGGCCTGGGGGCAGCCCACGGCGAAGGTCGACCAGAACGGCCTGCGCGCCGACCTCGCCTACGACGGCCTTGGCCGCCTGGTGTCGGTCTGGCTCCCGGACCGCCCCAAGGCGAACTCGTTCACCCCGTCCCTCAAGTACGAGTACCTGATCCGCGGCGACGACGGCCCGACCGCCGTCCACACCCAGAAGATCGAGAACGACGGGACGTCGTACGGCAGTGAATGGGCGCTGTACGACGGCTGGCTGAGGCCCCGGCAGACCCAGACGGAGGGCGAGGGCGGCCGGATGGTCGCCGACACGCTGTACGACGGCTCGGGCCGCGTGGCGCAGGTCAACGACACCTACTACACCACCGGCGCCCCGTCCTCGACGCTCTTCGACCCGAAGGACGCCGACCTCGACGCGCAGACGGTCACCGAGTACGACGGCGCGGGCCGCACCACGGCGACCGTCTTCAAGGTCCAGGGCACCGAGCAGTACCGCACGACGTACACCTACGGCGGCGACCGCGTCACGACCACCCCGCCGCAGGGCGGCGTGAAGACCACGGTCGTCACCGACGCCCGGGACCGCACGACGAGCCAGGTCCAGTACCCCGCCGACGGCGACGCGGTCACCACGTCGTACGGCTACAACGCGGCGGGCCTGCTGAACCGGGTCACGGACGACGAAGGCAACAACTGGGCCTACACATACGACCAGTTGGGCCGCAAGCAGACGGCGTCGGACCCGGACACCGGGGCGTCCTCGTACACGTACGACGCGCTGGACCGTCAGACGTCGGTGACGGTGAACGGCGACAAGACGTCGACGCTCTACGACGAACTGGGCCGGGCCGTCTCCACCTGGCAGGGCGAGGCGACGACCGGCACCAGGCTGTCCGTCACCAAGTACGACACGGTCTACAAGGGCGAGTTGTACGGCGCCTACACCTACAAGGATGGCGCGGTCTACTCGTCGGTGACGTACCCGGTCCTCGACCCCGCCAACGACTACGCCCCCCTCTCGACCAAGTACTACCTGTCGAAGACGGCGGAACCGCAGCTCGGCGGTACCTACGAGTACACGACCCAGTACAACCGCGACGGCACGGTCCAGAGCCAGGGTCTGCCGGCGGCCGGTGACCTGTCGGGGGAGGCGGTGGCGAACGTCTACGACGACCTCCAGCGCCCGGTGGGCCTCAACTCGTCGCTGGGAGGCCTGAGTTACGTATCGGACGCGTCGTACTCGCCGACGTCGAACCTGGAGCAGCTGGAGCTGTACACGGGTGAGTCCACGGCGAAGAAGACGTGGATCACCAACACCTACGAGGCGGGCAGCGACCGGCTGACCGACTCGCGGGTGGACGTGGAGGGCGCTTCGAGCGTCGCGTACGACGCGGCGTACACCTACGACGACGCCGGCGACATCCTCTCCATCGCGGACACCCCGACCGGCGGCACGTCCGACATCCAGTGCTTCTCGTACGACGGCCTGGGCCGGGTCTCCTCGGCCTGGACGTCCTCGGTCGCGTCGAACGACGCGAAGGGCACCGGCAGCACGGACGCGTCCTGCGCGTCGGGCGCGACCGCGTCGACGGTGGGCGGCGTCTCGCCGTACTGGACGGACTACGGCTACGACACGGTCGGCAACCGCAAGAGCGAGGTCCGCCACGGCCTGAACGGCACGGCGACGTCCAGCCGCACCTACGTGTACGGCGACGGCTCCGGCCCGAACGGCACCGACTCGGGCCCGCACACGGTCTCGTCGGTGACGCAGAAGACGGACGCGACGGCCACGACCCCGCAGATCACCTCCCAGAACTCCTACACGTACGACGCCTCGGGCAACACGGCGACGCGAGTCCTGGACGGCGACACCCAGTCGCTGGCCTGGGACAAGCAGGGCGAGTTGACCACGGTCACCAACGCCGACGCGACGGTGACGACGTACAAGTACGACGCGTCGGGTTCCCGGATCCTCCGGGACACCCCCGACGAGAAGACCTTCTACCTGCCCGGCACGGAACTCCACTACGACAAGTCCACGGCCAAGGTCACGGCCACCCGCTACTACAGCTTCGCCGGCACCACGGTCGCGATGCGCGAGGCGGACGGCGTCCACTTCCTCACCTCGGACAACCAGGGCACGGCGCAACTGGCGGTCGACGCGAAGACGGGTTCGACGACCCGCCGTCGCATGGACGCGTTCGGCAACGAACGTGACAACTCCACGTCGTCGACGACGGGTTGGGTCAACGACAAGGGCTTCGTGGGCGGTACGACGGAGGCGTCGACGGGCCTGACGACACTGGGGGCCCGCGAGTACGACTCCGACACAGGCCGCTTCATCTCGGCGGACCCGATCGTCGACTACACGGACCCGCAGCAGATCAACGGCTACGCGTACGCCAACAACAGCCCGGTCTCCCACAACGACGCGTCGGGGCTGCGCCTGGCGGACTGCGTGGGCGGCTGGAACGAGTGCGGACCGGGTCCGTCCACGCACCGGGGCGCGGTCGACACGCGGAACAGCAGCGGTTCGGGCGGCGGAGACACGACGTCCTCCACGCCGGCCCGTGCGCAGGCGAACGCGGCCCAGTCGAAGGCGGACTCCGCCAAGCAGAAGGCGATCGCGATCGCCAAGGAACTCGGCAAGATCGCGGCCGACGAGCTGGGCATCACGGACGCCCTGGACTGCTTCACGACGGGCAACCTGGCCGCCTGCGGCAACACGGCCCTCAACGTGGTCGGGTCGTTCCTGGGCGGCGGGCCGCTGGCCAAGCTGGCGAAGAAGTACGGGTTGCCGTGGAAGTGGAACAAGGGGAAGGAGCTGGGCAAGCGGATCTGGGGGCTGGGCAAGAAGCTGCTCGACGACTTCAACGACTGGCGCAAGAGCCGGAAGGAAGCGAGCCGGCTTGCCAAGATCGCCGAATCCTGCGAGAAACCGAACAGCTTCACCGCCGACACCGCGGTGTTGATGGCGGACGGCACGACCAAGGCCATCAAGGACGTCAAGATCGGCGACGAGGTCCTGGCCACGGATCCGGAGACGGGCAGGACGAAACCCGAAAAGGTCACCGCCGAGATCAAGGGCGTGGGCCTCAAGCACCTCGTCCAGGTCACCGTCGACGTGGACGGCAAGCAGGGCTCGAAGACGGCCTCGGTCACTGCCACGGACCAGCACCCCTTCTGGGTACCGGAGTTGGGCGAGTGGCTCAACGCCACGGACCTCCACGCGGGCGAGTGGCTGAGCACGGGCTCGGGTACACGCGTTCAGATCACGGCGGTGAAACGCTGGACCGCGCTGACGGCCACCGTACACAACCTCACCGTCAGTGATCTGCACACGTACTATGTGCTGGCGGGGCAGACGCCGGTTCTGGTTCACAACAGCAACTGTGGTGACGTAATTCTGGGGTCGGGCGAGGGAACTGCTGACGCCTTGAGGGCTTTCACCTCAACGAAGCCGGAGACTGAATTCGTGTTCGATTCCGATGCCGGAAGATTTCTGGCGGGAGATCGTGAAAGAATTCCCGGAGGCCTCAGCCCCCACGAGCAACTAGCAGAAAAGGCGGGCATGGACAGAGGAACAGTGCTGGGCGGCACACTCTTCCGAGATAACGGCCGCCTAGTGTTCACGGAAAATAGTGGTCACTATGGCCACAGGTGGACGGACGCTACACGCCAGCAGTTCCAGAAGTTTATGGGCGATCAAGGGATTGAGTTCGACTACAGGCCGTGGGGTTGAGATGGGAAACTGGACTCCAATGGTGTATCGAGGAGACGGGGCGTGGATTGGGGTCATGCCCGATGGTCAGATCGGCGTAGGCGTGGAGTCAGAAGGCCGGTCCTCCCTTGTGGGATCGGGATTCGTTCCCATGTGGCCATATTTGGAGCGGGATCTCTCTGCATGCCTGGCCGATTTTTCCCGTTCGTGGGAGCATCTCGGTCAGGGTGGTGTTCCAACCCCTGAGAAGCTCATCGAACTGACAGTGGGGACGGCGTGGAAGTCCGGCCGGTCATACTGGATGGAGCTAGCCGCGATTTGGGCTATCGAGATGGTTCGGCAAGAGGGTTTTGATCAAGAGGCCACCCGAATGCTTCTCCTCGAAATGGCCGCCTCGGAGGCGTTGTCGCCAGAATTGCGGGATCGGGCTCGGGGTGCTGGCGGGTAGGTGATCCGGTACCTGAAGGGTTCCCAAGGCTGGGATTGATCAGCCCTGAACGCATCTCGAAGCTTTTGCTTCGGAAAACCTGAAGCCCCACCAAATGTGACTGGTGGGGCTTCAGGGGCATTTGACGGCAGTAGTTGACGGCAACTTCAGCGGACGAGGGCGGCGCAGGGTGGCGGTTCGTCGTCGGAGCGTGCCGTCTTGGTGTTCTCCGGGCTGCCGAGTGTGGTGCTGCGGGTGTCGATGGCGTCGCGCTGGAGGGCGGGGCCGGACGTGGGCGTAGATGCCAGCGGTGACGCCGATGTGGGGGTGGCCGAGGAGTTCCTTGATCACGGTGAGTTCGACGCCCTACTTCAGGAGAGGGCGGCGGTCGAGTGGCGGAGGTCGTGGAAGCGGATGCGGCGGAGGCCGGTCTTACCGCGTCGTACGGCTACAACGCGGCCGGCCAGTTGAAGACGGTCACGGACGACGAGGGCAACAACTGGTCCTATACCTATGACCAGTTGGGCCGCAAGAAGAGCGCGGTCGACCCCGACACGGGCGCGTCGTCGTACACGTACGACGATCTGGACCGCCAGACCTCGGTCACGGTCAACGGTGACAAGACGTCGACGCTCTACGACGAGCTGGGCCGCGCGGTCTCGACCTGGCAGGGCGAGGCGACGACCGGCACCAAGCTCTCGGTGACCAAGTACGACACGGTCGCCAAGGGCGAGTTGTACGGCGTCTACACGTACAGGGACGGCGCGGTCTACTCGTCGGTGACCTATCCGGTCCTCGACGAGACCAACGACTTCAAGCCGACCTCGACGAAGTACTACCTGTCGAAGACGGCCGAGCCGCAGCTCGGCGGCACCTACGAGTACACGACCCAGTACAACCGCGACGGTTCGGTCCAGGGCGAGGGCCTGCCCGCGGCGGCCGACCTGTCCGGTGAGGCGCTGGGGTACGTCTACGACGACCTCCAGCGTCCGGTGGGTCTCAACTCGTCGCTGGGAGGCCTGAGTTACGTATCGGACGCGTCGTACTCGCCGACGTCGAACCTGGAGCAACTGGAGCTGTACACCGGTGAGTCCACGGCGAAGAAGACGTGGATCACCAACACCTTCGAGGCGGGCACCGACCGCCTGACCAACTCCCGGGTGGACGTGGAGGGCGCGTCGAGCGTCGCGTACGACGCGGACTACACGTACGACGCCTCAGGCAACGTCCTCTCGATCGCGGACACGCCGACCGGCGGCACGAGCGACGTGCAGTGCTTCACGTACGACGGCCTCCAGCGGCTGTCCGACACGTGGACGTCGTCGGTGACGCCCAACGGCGCGAGCGGCACGGGCAGTTCGGAGTCGGCCTGCTCCTCGGCCGCGTCCTCCTCGACGGTCGGCGGCGTCTCGCCGTTCTGGACGGAGTACGGCTACGACTCGCTCGGCAACCGCAAGAGCGAGACCCGCCACGGCCTGAACGGGGCGGCGACGTCCAGCCGTTCCTACGTGTACGGCGACGGCTCCGGCCCGAACGGCACGGACTCGGGCCCGCACACGGTGTCGTCGGTGACGACGAAGACCGACGCGACGGCCACGACCCCGCAGGTCACCTCCCAGGACTCCTACACCTACGACGCGTCGGGCAACACGGCGACGCGCGTCCTGTCCGGTGACACCCAGTCGCTGGCCTGGGACAAGCAGGGCGAGTTGACCACGGTCACGAACGCCGACGCGACGGTGACGTCGTACAAGTACGACGCGTCCGGTGCGCGGCTTCTCCAGGACACCCCGACGGAGAAGACGTTCTACCTGCCCGGCATGGAACTCCACTACGACAAGTCCACCGCGAAGGTCACGGCCACCCGGTACTACTCCTTCGGCGGCACGACGGTCGCGATGCGGGAGGCGGACGGCGTCCACTTCCTCGCCTCGGACCACCAGGGCACGGCGGAACTGGCGGTCGACGCGAAGACGGGCACGACGACCCGTCGCCGCACGGACCCGTTCGGCAACGCGCGGGACGAGTCGTCGTCCTCCTCCTCGTCCTCCTCGACGGGCTGGGTCAACGACAAGGGCTTCGTGGGCGGCACCATCCAGGCGTCCACGGGCCTGACGACGCTGGGGGCGCGGGAGTACGACGCGGACACGGGCCGCTTCATCTCGGCGGACCCGATCGTCGACTACACGGACCCGCAGCAGATCAACGGGTACGCGTATGCCAGCAACAGTCCGGTCTCGAAGAGCGACCCCTCGGGTCTGGAGAGCTGCTTCCCGGACTTCACCTGCACGGCGAAGACCATCAAGACCGTCAACGAGACCGGCACGGCCTCGCATTGGGACGACTCCGGCACCGGGGACACGAGCGGCAGCACCGGCTACTCGCCGGCCAAGGCGAAGGCGGACGAGGCCCGCGCGAAGGAGGACGCGGCCAAGGCGAAGGCGATCGCCATCGCCAAGGAACTCGGCAAGATCATCGCCGACGAGCTGGGGATCACGGACGCGCTGGACTGCTTCACGACGGGGAGCCTCGGGGCGTGCGGTGCGACCGCGGCGACCGTGGTGGGCTCCCTGATCGGCGGCGGCCCGGTCGGCAAGCTGGTGTCGAAGTACTGGTACCGGGTCGACAAGGCGTATGCGCTGGGGAAGCGGATCGTCGGTCTTGGCAAGAAGCTGTGGGCCGGGTTCAAGGACTGGCGGAAGAGCGAGAAGGCGGCGTCAGCGGCTGAGGACGCAGCCGAGGCATGCAAGGTCGCCAACAGCTTCACACCTGGTACCAGGGTGCTGATGGCCGACGGCTCGACGAAGAAGATCGAGGACGTCGACATCGGCGACAAGGTCCTCGCCACCGATCCGGAGACGGGCAAGACCAAAGCTGAGACAGTCACGGCCGAGATCAAGGGCACGGGACTCAAGCACCTCGTCAAGGTCACCGTCGACATCGACGGCAAGAAGGGGACCAGGACGGCATCGGTCACCGCGACCGACGGGCATCCCTTCTGGGTTCCCGAACTCCAGAAGTGGGTCAAGGCAACCGGCCTTGAATCCGGTACCTGGCTGAGCACCAGTGCGGGAACGCGGGTCCAGATCACCGCGGTCAAGCGGTGGACGGTACTGACGGCCACTGTGCACAACCTCACTGTCAGTGATCTGCACACGTACTTTGTGCTGGCAGGCAACACTTCCGTTCTCGTTCACAACTGCGGTGAGCGGATATATGCGGCGGGAGGAAAGCACGGCGCGGAAGCGAGGGGCAGTTCTCGCGGCGAGAACAGTGCAGAGCCTGCGGATGGGCAAGGTGCGCTAGATAATTCAGTGCAGATCAAAGCGACTTCCCAGCGTCGCGTTGGGGTCGATCCCGGAAACGGCGATCGCGTGATCCTCGACCGTACCGGGGACGTCCCGTGTGGATGCACAGTGGAAGGGGGAACGAACGACATCTTCCATGGGCATGTCAGGACCGACATCAATTCCGACCCAGCGATGCAGCAGGCACGGAATGCCTTGCGTCGGGGGCTGAAATCAGGAGATATCAAGGAGCCGTGATGGCTGGAGATTCAACTGATTCGGACGAGGTTCGCATCGACAAGTTGGCGGACCTCGCGAGTGGCGACCTGCCCCGGGCTACTCGCGCTCTCCTGTATCTCACCTACGAGGACCCGGATCGGCACTGGCTGGAAGACCTGCTTCTTGACCAGTTGAGGGAGGATAACGATCCTCAGCTGCGCTCGCTGGCGGTGACGTGCATGGGCCATCTCGGAAGGATGCGCGGAATTGTCGGCAACCGAATAGTTGCCTGCCTGGAGAGTCTTCTTGGTGACCCTGTACTGGGGGGAACCGCTGAGGACGCCTTGGGCGATATCAGGTCCTTCGCCCACGTGGAGTGATCCTTGGTGAGTGGCCGTGAAGTTCGGGCCATGGGTTGACGTAGGCCGTGGAGGCGAGTGCAAGTCGAAGCCCCGTCAGGTGCGTCCTGGCGGGGCTTCTGCGTGAATGACGGCAGTGTCGACGGAGACGTCAGCGGACGTGGGCGGCGCAGGGTGGCGGCTCGGGTCAGTGCACCCGCCTCTGAAGGCACTCCTTCCTCCCCGGCGCCGCCCCCGCTTTCGCCGCCGGCTGGAAGCAAGCCCGCACCACAGCCCCCGGCGCGGTCACCGTCATCAGCGTGTAGACGTACGACTGCGCGTCCACGGTGTTTCCCACCTCGGCGCCATAAGCGTGGCCACCCCTTGTCATCTCGATCCGGTCGCCGACCCGCCCGCCCCACGTCCGCGCCCAGGTCGTCCCGCACACGCTGCTGTGCCGTAACTCCATCCACGCCCCGGTGGCCGTCCGATGCCGGGCGATGGTGTCCGGCCGGGCGGCGCAGCGCATGGCCATCGGGCTGCGGCCCTCGCAGGCCGAACCGTGGCAGCCCGGGCCGGCGGGGGTGGCCGTAGTGGCGGCGGTGGGGGACAGGGGCTCGGATGCGCGGGAGTCGGGGAGCAGGAGCAGGGCGAGTACTACGGCGGTCACGGCCACCGCGCAGACGGACGCGAGGACCGCGAGGATGACGACGCCCCGCTGCTCCGGGGGCGGGGGCGGGGGCGAGACGGCCGGTGGTGGGGAGATGAGCGCTGGGGGTGTCGCCTCCTCAGCTGTCGCCCCCCGCCCGCTCCCCTCCGCCTCCGCGATCTCCCACAGCGCCACACACCGACCCACCGGTTCGCCCGCGAGCCGGCACAGCTCCTCCACCGCCTCCCTCGGCGGCAGGGTCTTGCCGTTGAGGTACCGCTCCCAGGACGACTTGCTGTACGGCGTCTTCGCGGCGAGGCCCGCCAGGCTCAGGCCGGTGGCGGTTCGCAACTCCCGTAGTGCGGCGGCCAGTTGGTTCATCCCCGGAGGGCCTTCCAGGTGTGCGGGCCGACCATGCCGTCCACGACGAGACCGGACCGTTTCTGGAACGCCTTGACCGCGTGTTCCGTCAGCGGGCCGAAGATCCCGTCGATGCCGCCCGGCGAGATCCCCGCCCTGCGGAGCAGACACTGCGCCTCGGCGACATCGGGCCCGGCGTTGCCCACGGCCAGATTCTCCTGCTGGGTACGGCTGTTGCCCGCGTACCAGTGGCCGTCGGTCCGCTGTATCCGGCAGGGGAACGGCGACGCGTCCGCCGGCGTCGGCGCGGCGAGCGGGGCCGCCGAGCGCGTCGTCGTAGCCGTAGGGCCGCCGCTGTTGTCGTTCATGAGGCGGACCGTCACCAGTACCGCAGACGAGACCGCCAGGACGAGGGTCACCGAGCCCGCCACCAGCGCGATGCGCAGGGCGCGGCGCTCGGGGGCCTCGGGGGCCGGCTCCGGTGACGGCAAGTGGCCTGCCACCGGGGGTCGTTCGGGCGTCGGCGTCCAGCCCTCCGCCGCCACCTCCCGCAGCGCCAGCAGGCGGGCCGGGTCCTCGCCGCAAACCCGGGCCAAGGCCTCCAGCGCCTCCGCGGGCGGCAGTGAACGGGCGCCCAGATAGCGCTCCCAGGACTTCGCGCTGTACCCCGTCCTCGCCGCCAACTGCCGGATGCTCAGGCCGCTGTGGTCCTTCAGCCGGCGCAGGCGCACCACCAACTGCCGTACCCGCGGATCCAGTTCCGCGGGCAGCACTTTCCAACGCGACATGTGTTCCCCCCACTTCGCGTTCAGGGACCGTGGTCAGCGGTCCCAGGCGCGTCGCATTCTGCATCACTGACACCGCATCGCACGGCTATCCGGTTCCGGGATGTGAAGGGAATCGGCCACCGTCCGCCACGGGCTGCCCGGCGTCCCGTCCCGCCGTCCCCGCTGTCGGTGTCCCCGCAGGTCAGGGGCAGTGGCGTCCCGTTCGGACGTCACTTGCGCGCCGAATGTGGCGAAGGGCCGCGAGTGAGCCGCAGTCTCGTTCCAGCACGACGACCGACTACCTGAAAGAGGAACGCATGCGACCGAATGTCGTGGCCAGGACCCTTGTCAGCCTCACCGCCGCCGCCGGTATCGCGGTCGGGGGCGTCGCGTTCGCCGCCCCCAGCTTCGCCGCGCCGGCCGCCTCCGTACAGGCGTCCGACGTCTCGATCCAGGCGGTGCAGAACTTCGGCCTCTCCACCGCCGAGGCCAAGAAGGTGCAGAACTGGCTGCACACGTACTGGGGTTACACCGACACCATCGACGGACAGCTCGGCCCGAACAGCTGGAAGGCGTTCCAGCGGAACCTCAAGGCCTACTGGGGCTACACCGGCGCCATCGACGGCGACCCCGGCGTCAACACCATCAAGGCGCTCCAGCGGCTCCTCCAGAACTGGGGCTACACCGGCGCGATCGACGGCGACGCCGGCTCCGGCACCAAGGCCGCGTTCAAGAACTTCGCCAACGGCATCTGAGTCAACGGCGTCCGGAAACACCGCCATTGACCACCGCGGGCTGCCTCTCACGGGGGAGGGGCAGTCCGCGGTTCGGCGTTCTCGTCGACTCGGCGTTCTCGCTAACGTGGGGGTGTCGACGACCGAGGGGGACGGGGATGGCGGACGGGCCGCTGCTCGCACAGCTGCATTTCGGGCGCGAGGACGCCGAACGGGACGTGCAGGACGGCCTGTTGCTGCGCGGCGGGTTCCTGCCCAACGCCGCGTACCGGGGCGCGCTCAGCGGGCGCAAGATGCTGATCATCGGACGCAAGGGCTCCGGCAAGAGCGCCATCTGCATGCAGCTCAAGGCGGACGGCACCGGCCACTACGCCGGGATCGAGCTGATCCCCCCGGACGAGACCGCGGGCGAGGAGATCAGGCGCTTCGAGTTGCAGGGGCTGCCCGGGGACTCGGCGAAGGCACTGATCTGGCGGTACCTCTTCGCCGTGTACGCGGCCCGGCACCTGGTGTCCCACGCGAAGGACGTGCACAGGTACCGGCCCGACTCGGTGAAGGCGCTGGCCCGCTTCCTCAAGCAGAACGGCGAGTCGGCGGACGGACGGTTCGGGGACCGACTCGCGCAGGCCGCCCGGGGGTTGCAGACCTCGCTGTCGCTGGAGGCGTTCGGGTTCAAGGCGGGACTGGATCTCGCGCAGTCGCCGTTGTCCGAAGGGGCGCAGGCCACCCGCCAGTTGGACGTCGTCGAGCAGGGCGTGGCGCAGGCCTTCGCCGACCTGGACTGCGGCGCGGAGCACGGACCGCTGCTGCTCATGGTCGACCAGCTGGAACTGGTGTGGTCGGCCGAGACGGACAGCAACTCCATGGTGATCGGGCTGCTGTTGGCCGCGAAGCACGCCGTGAGTCTCTACGGCTCCGCGGTGCGGGTCCTGCTGTTCCTGCGCGCCGACATCTACGACTCGCTGCACTTCGGCGAGGGCGACAAGTTCCGCGGCGACGAACTGCGCATCACCTGGACCGAACAGGCCCTGCGGGACCTGGCGTTGGCGCGGGCGCGGGCGTCGGCCGGGGCGGAGTTGACGCCCGAGACGCTGTGGGGGGACCTGTTCCCGGCGGAGGTCGAGGGCGAGGAGACCGCCACCTACCTCTTCCAACGCTGCCTGCCACGCCCCCGGGACGCGATCCAGTTCCTCAACCTCTGCCAGGAGACCGCCTCGTTGATCCACGGGCGGGACCGGATCACGGAGGCGGACGTCGTGCAGGCCGGACGGCAGTTCTCCGACTGGAAGTTGAAGGACCTGGCGCTGGAGTACCTGGTCGCGCACCCCTTCCTCAAGCACGTGTTCCCGCTGTTCCAGAACACGGGATACGTCGTGACCCGGGCCGTCCTCGCGACTCGCTTCGAGGCGGCGGCCGAGTCGCTGCACCGCCTTTTCCCCGCGTACGCCGACGCGTTGACGGTCTCCGGTGTCGTCGACGTCCTCTACGCGGTGGGCTTTCTCGGCGTGCGGCGCGGCAACGACGTGGTGTTCGCCGGGGGAGACGACCTGCCCGCGCAGTTCCACGAGACCGAGTTCCACGTCCATCCCTGCTTCCGGGCGGCGCTCGGCGCCAACAGCGCGGTCGTCCTACGGCACTTCGAGCTCGGCGCGGCGGTCGACCGGGTCGTCCAGGGCGGCAACCAGGGTGGCTCCAACGACTTCGGTTTCACCTCCGCACCCAGCCGTGACTACCGCCTCGTCCAGGAACTCCGGCGCTCCTGCCACTCGATCCTCGCCCAGACCAGCCGCGCGGTGAGCCTGGCACAGGGCGCCCGCGACGAGATCACCCAGCAGATCAACCGGGTCCTCGACGAGGTCAACGTCCTGCCGTCCGGCGCGGGTTCGGCCTACGACATGGAGGACCGGGTCCTGACGACCGCCCACTACTTCGACGACCTTGCCGCGCAGCTCCTCGCGGGTGGGCTGGACGACACCACCGGTGCGGGGGACGTCGTGCGCCGCGTGCAGGAGGAGGCACGGCGGCTACGGCGCCAGGCAGGCGGCTCGTACGGCAGCTCGGGCAACTCGTCGGGGCCCTGATCCTGAAGGCGCCATACTCGTAACGGAGTTCAGGGCCGGACCGTCGCGCGGCGGTGGCGTTCCGCCGACGGGGGAGGGGACGGGTGCAGGGCGTACTGCTCGCCGAACGGTTTCGGATCGGGGACCGGCTGGGGGCCGGGGGGATGGGGCAGGTGTGGGCCGCTCAGGACGAGCGGATGCGGCGGGATGTCGCGGTCAAGATCGTCCACCCGCAGTACGGCATGGACGAGGCGGAGACGCAGGCCCGGTTCCAGCGTGAGGTGCAGTTGGCGGGGCGGCTGTCCCACCAGAACATCGTCACCGTGCATGACTGGGGCGAGGTGGTGGTGGACGGGCGCCGGACGCTCTTCCTGGTGATGGAGTTGGTGCACGGGGTGCCTCTGCACCGGAGGCTCGCCGAGTCCACGCCGGCGTGGCCGCTCGCGGTGGGGTGGGGTGCGCAGATCGCGGAGGCGCTGCATGCCGCACACGACGAGGGTGTGGTCCACCGGGACATCAAGCCCGCGAACGCGCTTCTCACGCCTTCCGGGACGGTCAAGGTCGTCGACTTCGGCGTTGCCAAGTTCATGGGCGAGACGCTCGGAGCGCGTGAACTGACCGTCTCGGGGCGCCCGTTGGGGTCGCCGCGGTACATGTCACCTGAACAGGTGGATGGGGACCGGGCCGTGGACCACCGGAGCGATCTGTACTCGCTGGGGTGTCTGCTGTATCACGCGGTGACGGGGCGTCCGCCGTTCACGGGGAGCGATTGGGCAGTGCTGCGGAAGCAGAGGGAGACCGTTCCGGAGCCGCCGGGAGTGCATGTGGAGGGGCTCCCGGCCCGGTTGAACGATCTCATCCTGTCGCTGCTGGCCAAACGCCCCGATCAGCGCCCGGAGGATGCGGCCGCTGTCTACGGAGTGCTGAGCACACTCCTGGCTGACTATGCCGTCACCGACTCCGGCTGGGGCATCCTCGATGCCACGCAGTTGGGGCACAGCCACTCTGTGTCAGGGCGTCTCCTGAAGCGGGCGTGGGAGCTGTACCGGTGGGCGGAGTGGGTTCGGGCGAGGCAGCTGAAGGAAGGCGGTGAGGACGGCAGCGCGGGGCGCTCGGACGCGGCTGAGCAGGCTGTGGCCCTGGTGGCGGATGCCACCACCCAGGCGGACAGGCTTCTCACCGACGCGCGGGAGCACGCCGACGCCATGGTGGACACAGCCCGCAAGGAGGCCGGACGGCTGATCGACACGGCGACGAGCGAGGGCTACTACTTGCGGGAGAAGGCGCATGGGGACGCGGACGAAGTGCTGGTGGACGCGCGCGTCGACGCCGCCGTGCTGA
>Ga0307511_10003380_pt1 | contig 16414 bp, 22 predicted proteins | sample 13_EM_MG_FD_200266 | JGI IMG/M metagenome (GOLD analysis project Ga0307511, IMG submission 200266) | Populus trichocarpa ectomycorrhiza microbial communities from riparian zone in the Pacific Northwest, United States - 13_EM | ecosystem: Host-associated > Plants > Roots > Unclassified | place... | reverse complement strand
CACCTTCGCACTCGTTTTCACTGCCGTCGGTCTGCTGAACATCGGATGGAAGAATTTCCAGGTAGAGAAGGACCCAGTACGCCTTTGGGTCGCTCCGGATTCCGAGAGTAAGATCCAGAAGGAGTACTTCGACGAACACTTCGGACCTTTCTACCGACCTCAACAAATCTTCATCACTTCTTCAGGAGCGGAGAAGGAGCCTGTCCTTTCTTGGGACCACCTCAAGTTCTGGGCAGGTGTGGAGAAGGACATCCGAACCCTCGAATCCATACCGAACGGTTATACCCTTGAAGATGTCTGTTTCAAGCCCGCCGGTGCCGATGGTGCCTGTGTGGTACAGTCGGTCATGGCGTGGTTTGAGAACGACATCGACCAGTACGATTCAGATACGTGGGCCGAAAGGCTCGTCGAATGTGCCAACGCCCCCGCAGAGTGTTTACCCGACTTCCAACAACCACTTATGCCACAGTATGTCTTGGGTAGCGTCCCAGCCGATCCAGAAAATGCTTCTCGGTTCCTGGATGCCAAAGCGTTGGTCGTAAACTACGTTGTATCCGATTCCTTGGACACAGTAATCCAGGAGAGAGCGATGGAGTGGGAGCAGGCGCTCAAGAGGTACTTGCTGGATAGGCAGGCACCGGCATTGGAAGTTGGCCTCGTGTATACCTTCTCCACTGGTGTTTCGCTTGAAGAAGAGTTGAACAGAAGTGCCAACATGGATGTTAGGATTGTCGTCCTGTCTTACTTGGCCATGTTCTTCTACGTTTCTCTAACCCTGGGAAATGGGGCTGCCGTCAGGGAGGATGATGGGTTCTTCACCGCACTGAAGCGATGGGCTATTAACCTACCCGGGCTGTTGACCAGGTCAACCGTCGCTTCATCTGCTCACTCGATTGACTCAAGAAACCCACCATCTCTCCTTCCACGGTTGCCTCGAGGGCTGTTCGTTCGTTCCAAGGTTGTTCTCGGATTTTTTGGCATCTCGCTAGTCATTCTTTCCGTCGCCTCCTCCGTCGGCTTCTTTTCCGCAATTGGAGTCAAGGTTACTCTCATCATCGCGGAGGTCATACCCTTCCTCGTATTAGCCGTCGGAGTCGATAACGTCTTTATCCTCGTCCATGAACTCGACCGCCAAAATCAGATGCATGGCCCGAACGCGCTCGGGTTCTCGGCCATATCCCCAACTTCCACTGTTCAACGCGCCCAGGTCGAATCCACGAACGAGGAGTCAGATACAGGATCCGTGCCGACATACCTTTCGGCGGAGGAGCGTGTCGCGAGGACTTTGGCAAAGATGGGGCCGTCGATCTTATTAAGCACTATCACCGAAACCGTCGCGTTCGCGCTAGGAGCTTTGGTCCCTATGCCTGCAGTTCGCAACTTCGCCCTGTATGCTGCGGGGAGCGTGTTGCTAAACGCGTTTTTGCAAGTGACGGTGTTTGTGAGCGCTTTAGCTCTGGACCTGCGCCGGGCTGAGGTGAGCTCCAGATACACCCTCCCATACGCTGTGGCTCTGACCGAATATTTAGGATAACCGAGCTGATTGTTTCCCATGTTGGAGGTTCCCACCGAGGATCATGCTGCACGATGTCCCTCAGTCAAGCGGGCTAGGACCAGTTGCCAAATTTATCCGGAGAAGATACGTCCCCTGGCTTTTGAAGCCATTTGTGAAAGGATTTGTCCTTGTCGGGTTCATGGGAGTCTTTGTCCTTTCCGTGGTCTCCATCCAACACATTCAACTTGGTCTTGGTACGGCGATCGCATCGCCTTGTCTGCAATCCGTGGCTTACCTCACCAATTCACAGACCAGAAGCTTGCTCTACCATCGGAATCATACCTCGTCAAGTACTTCGAGGATCTGGAGAAATACCTGGATATTGGCCCGCCGGTCTATTTCGTATCCAGAGACACGGATGTGACGCTCCGTGCGGGTCAGCAACAATTGTGTGGTCGTTTCACCACTTGCGAAGACTTCTCCGTGGCGAATGTACTGGAATCGGAGCGACAACAGCGCAGGAACTCGTCATTCATTGCCGAGCCTACCTCCTCGTGGATCGACGACTACCTACAGTGGCTGGACCCGTCCAAAGAATCTTGTTGTCGCGTACGCAAGCGTAACCCAGAGGTTTTCTGTCGTGCTACGGACCCGGAACGCCTTTGCCAACCCTGTTTCCTAGGTAGGGAGCCCGAATGGAACATCACTATGAACGGGCTCCCTGAAGGAGAAGAATTCATGAAGTATCTGCAACAGTGGCTGGCCTCACCGACGACCGAAGAATGTCCGCTTGCTGGGCGAGCCTCATACGGAGCTGCTTTGGCTTTGAAGGAGGATGGTAGCGGAGTCGAGGCATCACATTTCAGGACCTTCCACTCCCCATTGCGCACCCAAGCGGATTTCATACACTCGATGGAAGCGGCTCGTCGAATCTCGGAGGACCTTTCTGAGAAAACAGGAACCTCCATATTCCCCTATTCTCTTCACTACGTCTACTTCGACCAATACCTCCGCATCATCGGAATCACCAAGGAACTCCTCGGGCTCGGCCTTGCTTCTGTGCTCATCGTAACGGCGTTGCTGCTGGGGTCTTGGAGGACGGGACTGATCGTGACCGGTGTCGTTGGTCTGACGATCGTCTCTGTAATGGGTGTGATGGGTGCTTGGGGGATCAACCTCAATGCGGTCAGTTTGGTGAACTTGGTTATTTCGTTGGGAATCGCCGTGGAGTTCTGTGCGCATGTTGCGAGGGCTTTCATGAATGTGGGATCTGGCCTGCCGGTCGATCATCCTTCGGGGCAGAAGGAAAGGGATGAGAGGATGGGAATCGCTCTTGTTGATGTGGGACCTTCGGTGAGTTGTTTTGGCCAGAGGATCCCTTGACCTTATCTGATAACTGGTCAGGTACTCTCCGGGATCACGTTCACCAAATTAATCGGTATGAGCGTCCTTGCCTTGACGAGGTCGAAGCTCTTGGAGGTCAGTTACCAGTACTTTTTCTCGGGCTCGTCGCTGACGGAGGCTTGCGGCCCATAGATGTACTATTTCCGGATGTGGGTGACACTGATCATCTCTGGGGCCCTACACGGACTGGTCTTGTTGCCCGTCGTGCTGAGCCTAGCCGGGGGCGGTGGGTTCCCGACGCAGGAGACCGACGAGGAGTGGGTTTCGAACGTCATTAGGAATGACTACGAGTATGCGTGAGTCAACATGTCGTCGTTGTCTCGTGAGGGAACCGGTACTGATGATTTGTTTTTCCTAAAGACCGTTCATCGCAGATGACGATTCGGCCAGTGACTAAGGGGACGAGTTCGGTGTGGCCTTGGTGTGGCTTCTGTACCGCTCTTGGAACTACGAGAGGAGATGTGAATAGATACACTATTTTAGTAACCTCACTGCGTAATTTCTCAAAGCGGGAGCGTACGTCCCACAGCTCCGATCACGATCAGCAAAAAGCGGCTGAGTCAGGCGACCACCAACAAAACCTCATCCGACTGAAGTCTGACCACTATCCACTTAACGGTCCCCTCCGACTCAACCCTTTCCTACGCAAGAATGTCTCCAGTGGCCGTTGAACTCATCCAAGACCTTCCGAAGACCTCACATCAGCAGAAACAGACTGTGGTCGGAGTCTCGGGACCTACACTGGTCATCGGATCCCCTTTGACTGCTCAAGACGGGACGTATCCGAGTTTGATTAGCGAGTTGGAAAGGGATTCTGCGGATGCGGGTGAGGTCGAGAGGCAGATGTTGGATCGGATTTTGGATGGAGGTAGGTTCTTTACACCCTGCTTTCTCCTCACCAAGGAACGGACTCCGACACGCACATACAGCTACTTCTGTGACCAAGGACAAGTTTTCTTCCGTTCACGTCGTTCTCTCCGCGTCCGAATATGAAACCCTTGGATCCCGATTAACCTCTCTCGCCACACAAATCCTCGATGGTCTGACGCCCCTGGGGAAACTCCACCTCCTCAACGCACCCTCGGAGTCAACCCTCCCTGAAGAACTCGCCCTCCTTGGATTCACCATCCTCTATACCACCCCTTCGTCGTCAGGGACGACCATCGTAGCTCAGAAACCCGCTCGGTCATATTCCCTCAAAACTAAAAAGGCCATCGCCACCACTACTAACGGAACTGGAGCTGACGCCCTCGCCATGCCGCTTCCCCGGCGAGGGAAGGTCAATTCCCAGGATTCCGGAAAGAAGGCATCAAAGGCGGCCCTCTGGACGCTCGTCTCCCCATCCACCCCTTCGATCGATGCCGACGCTCTTCTCACACCCGCTGATCGCCAAAGACCCGTCGCGTGTGATCCGGCGACCCCTTCCTCGGCACCCCGGAAGAAGAAAGCGTGCAAGGGATGTACTTGCGGATTGGCAGAGATCGAGAAGGCTGAAGAAGAGGCCGAACAGACTGAGCTGGCGGAACGACTGAAGGTGGTGCTGCTCGATGAGGAAGGCGTTGTCGAAGTCGATGCTATGAATGGTGTCGATAAGGAGAGGGAGAGGCTGAAGAAGGCAGCTGAATCGGCGACTAAAGCCACTAGTAGCTGTGGGAGCTGCTACTTGGGTGACGCCTTTAGGTGCTCGAGTTGCCCGTACAGAGGTAAATCCACCCACCTCTCTCTCAAACGTATGCTGATTAGTTTATCCCCAACCTTAGGTCTCCCTGCCTTCAACCCAGGAGAGAAGGTCGAGCTTGACCTTGGGGATGACGATCTCTGAGATCTTTCTTTATCCTTTTTTTAATCATTGTTAACATGATGCTTGCTTGACTTTTTTGGCTTTCTAACCCAATGTACAAAGTACAATAGATCCGTAGACAGTACGAATACATATGCTCCCAACCGTCCGCGAATCACCAGGTTGAAGAGATCAAAACTTCACCCGATCACCGCTTTCAATCCCGTCCCATGACCGTGGACCCTCCCAGTACTTCAGAAGAACGGACGGAGGTCGACCCTATACCTTCCACCTCGACCACAAAACTCTGCACATTCTGCCCCTCCCACTCGACCGCGCAACCAGCGAAATACACCTGTCCCCGGTGCTCACTCCAAACCTGTTCCGCCGCCTGCTCCTCGCTCCATAAACGACAGACAGGATGTACGGGGGAAAGAGACAAGGTCAAGTACGTGCCGATGAAGGAGTACGGTTACGGCGCGTTGATGAGCGATTATGTGTATTTGGAGGACGCAGGGAGGAAAATCAAGGAGTGGGGGAGGGATATCGGAAAGGGAAAGTATCAGGTCGCTGAACGCGACCAAGCAGGAGGTGGAAGGAGGAGGAAGTCTAAGAAAGAGGCCCTTCAGACGCAGCTTGAGATTCGCGACATTCCTCTCATTTTGTTACCTCCAGGCATGGAGAGGAAGAAGTCAAACCAATCATACTGGGATTCTAAGTACGTTAGTCGGCAGCTTTCATCTCTTATCGTGATGTACTGAACGATATATAGACAAAAGAAGGTATACCTAACCATCGAATTCCTCTTCGTCAAAGGACAAGGGGCAACCGACTCGATTCGACTCGTGACCCACAAGAATGATATCGACCAACCACTGCTCACGCTCCTTCAGACACATGTCGGTGAGAAGCTCAAGCAAGTCACCAAACGAGGAAAATCCAAAGCCACCCCCAAGAACTCTACCGAGACCGAAACCACTCTCGAGTGGTTAAAAGAACTCGTCTTTCCCGATCCCCCAGACCAACTCGAGTCTTTCGCCCCTCCTCTGTGCCTCATCCGGTCCACCAAACCCCCCTCCCCTTCGCTACAGCGCGCATCGTTCGAACGCTTCAAGTCTCGTTCATACAATTCGCTTGACCCGTTCCAGAAACTCTCCCAGAGTTTACGCCAAAAGGAGTTCGTCGAATTTCCTATGATCGAGGTTTGGGAGAAGGATGTGTTCGTCGACAGTGGGTTCGTAGAAGCCGACCAACACGGTGGCTGGTATGAGAAGAGGGTCGAAGCGGCCGATGAGAGACCGAGGAAGCGTAGGAAGGTTGAGGTGATGGGGAAGAAGAAGGGCGAGGCGGTCGTGAAAGGTCTTCTTGGCGGGTACGGAAGTAGCGAGGACGAAGAAGAGGGGAAAGACGATCAGGGTTCACCGGGAGTGTTGGCCGGGTTAGACCAATATGAGGAGAGCGAAGGTGAAGGCGGAGGGTCAGAAGCTCCCGACCCAGACGCCATGGACGATTCTGATGGCTCCGACGATGATGACGAGGTGGTCGAGCCTGCTGTCCTGATAAAACAGCTCAAGTCCGCAGGTTTCGCCTTCAACTCGGTATTGTCTGACGATGATGAGGTCGACTGGGGAGACGACGACCCTTGACCACGACCCGTATTAGATTCATCTTCTGTATTGATGACCTTTCGCCGTAGAACGCTTGACAAGAGTTTCTAAGAGTCCTGTCTTCGTAAATCCAGAAGACCTTTCATGAGGATTTGGACCTCCATCACGGCTTCGACCGACACACTCAGAGGCATCTCGGGGGTGTTACGAACTGGCGATGCGGTCTTGACTTCGACTTCCCAAAGAGTGTCCGCGTGGGCTGGGATGGGTTTCGACGTCTTGGGGTCAACCTGCGAGCAAGAAACGAACGCGATGAGCTCGTGCTATCGTCTCGGATGGACGAGGTCAAACCTGCTCTTGTTGGAACATCTGGATGACCAGACTTCCCTTGCGAAACAGGTAGCCGCGTTTGTATATCTGAGACCTCCTTCTGGAGACGGGTGAGATGAGTTTTACACAACTATCACCTCACCAGACTCACATATAACCCAGAGCTGACGCGAACGCCATCGCATCCCCATCGATTTCCAATGTCGACCATGGTCGAACCGTCGCTTCCGGATGCACTCGAGCACTTTCCGGTTTCAAGTACGAGTATAACACCCTACACCCATTCGCACCGGTCAACGAGTGTCGCAATCGACGATAGATGCCAGGATACCGGAAGCGTACCATTTCGAATCAGGACTCGTAACCTCCTTCCTCGCTCTGAGCAACACAGGCTCGTTCCCCAACTCTCGCTGTTGAGGAGCGTCGATCGGTTCGAACACGAACTCGCGGTAGTGCATTTGTTGGGAAGATTCGGAATGGAGGGTGATTCGGTTCACGATTGGTTTGAGATCTTGCGCGAAGAACTCTCCGAAGAGAGCGACTTCGTAGAAATGCGAAGACATGGTGGAATGGGTGTGGAGGGAGAGGCGAACGCGATCGAAGGTGATCGAACCGGTCTGAACATCCAACGAGAAGTTGATTAGGATTAAGGTAGTGTACGGTAGTATCTCTATTCTAGTTTACATTTTCCTGACTTGATCTGACCCGAATCCTAGCTGGCCAAGGACGCCTCCGACGGACCCTTGTGAATAATTCCGACCCCAAGGACCAGCAATGGCTGAGATCATCCTAAGCATCCTCATTCAGTTCGTGGTCGGCGAATGACGAAAGATGCTTACGGATCCGGACCGCACACAAGGACCAACACTTTCCTACCCTCTCCTACAATGCCCTTGGGATCCGACTTCCTCCGCAACAGTTTATCCCACATCGACGGTCGTCTGATCTCGAGCACATCCTCAACGGCTTTCTTATCGATCCTTCCGACGGTTAAACCGTAGGGAGAACCTACGGTGAAATCCTTGTTGTCGACGAATAACTTGAGGCGGAGTCTCGAAGGATCATTCTGCGTGGTTGAAACCAGAGGACCAAGGATAGCCGGGGGAGGTAAATCTCCAGCCGACCGGGAAGCGTGCAACAGGGTAAAACGCGTCTTGGATGGTGTCGAGTTAACATCTCCGGGAGGTTTTGGTTTAATGAGTTCTTCGTGAATGAGTTGATAAAAGGGCGTTATGCCTGTCCCCCCGGACACCTGTGAGAGCGGGTCGGGTCAGTCCAAATTGACGGAACGATATTCGCCGCTCACCATAATAATCTCGTCCCACTCATCCGGATACCGTTCATGTAACCAAGTCTGAAGGGGTCCACGAATCTCGATATGTTCTCCAGGTTTCTTCGAGTGCAACCACCTCCCGACCTCGCCTTTAGGATATTTCTTTACCCACAATTTGACATTCCCATCCTCGTCTATCCCTTCCAGCGGGGTATACGGTCGTTCTACTTGGATGTCATCATCCTTGATGTAGATGGACCAAATCGGTTGGGTGGAGGAAGATCTCGGGATAAGGTGGCGCGGGATGGAAAGGGTCAGAAGGCGAGTGTCATTGGACGTCTCCTCGCTGGCTACGAGAGAGGCTGGGCTCCATTTCGTGGGTACCAGCATTGATAGTGCGTCGTCCGCGGATGAAGAACCGGCGGAGACAGAGTAGAGTGGATTTTTGGATGGCGGGAAGAGGTAATACGCTCCTACGCCTGTCCATACGACCAGACCAGTGAATAAATACCTCGACCGTAGCGTCCGACGCGTCACATTTTTCGCGGTAGCTGTTGCAGACGACTGGAACGAACCATTCGTCGCCGAAGAGAGAAAGCGGCGGGAAAGCATGAGCCCGGGATTGAGATCGAAAGGGTGTCGCACCCTCCTTGACCATCATCCGCCATGTCCGCCCGCGGTCGCTCAACTTCCCCACATCCCCTCCGCGATGAAGACGTCGAAATGGACACCCTGTCCAACAATGAAAAAGTTGACCTCGGAAACTCGAACTCGAACTCGAATGGGGTCAACAAGCCAGACACAAAAGTCGTGATCGTAACCAACTTGACGAGGAACGTCGTTCAGGAACACCTTCAGACGATATTTGGGTTTTATGGAGAGATTATCAAGCTTGACCTGCCGTTATTTGGAAAATGTGCGTCTCCAACTCTAATATCTTATACTAGTCTTTAGGACTTATACGTCGATTCTAGCTGGTCAAAACCGGGGCAAGGCAGCACTGGAATACTCCGACGTCGCCTCAGCTCAAAAAGCCTTCTCTCACATGAACGGCGGTCAACTCGATGGGGCAACACTCAAAGTCGAACTCTCCGACCTTCCAATCCGTCCGCAACGCGTGTCTCGTTCACCTCTTCCCCGCACCCGTAATGGGCGTGACGGTAGAGGAGGAAGGGGAGATGCACGCTCCTATTCACGCTCGCGCTCTCGGTCGCGTACGCGTTCTTGGTCTCGTTCGCGATCACGGTCTCGGTCCCCACGATACAGCAGGAAGCGCGATACTTACGAGCCTCCGAGGTACGGAGGGTACAGTGGAAGGGGTGGAGGTAGGTTTGGGACTGGTGGGAGAGGTGGTAGGGGAGGCGGGCGTGGTGGGTATCGTCAAGCCTCCAGGTCACGTTCGCCACCTCGCAGGGGTGCCGGACCCCCGCGGAGACGGTCGCCGAGCTACGAACGTGGCGGATACGGACGGCGCAGAACGAGGTCTCCCTCATACTCTGTGCGTTCTAGTCGCTCACGGACCAGGTCTTACTCTCGTTCCCGTTCCCGCTCTCCACGTTCCCGTTCGAGGACGCGCTCCATGTCTTATTCCTCCTACTCGAGGTACAGTAGGAGCAGGAGCAGGAGCCGCTCGCGTTCTCGTTCTGTGAGCCGTGGAAGGAGGAGCCACAGCAAAGATGATATTAGGGATAGCCGTAGCAGGTCGAAGTCACCAAGGAAGTAGTTGTCTATTTTTTTCTTTCAACCCAACCACTTCGTCCACTTTTCGCGAGTTACGCGCACTACGACCTCCCACCGAGCCAGGTCTTCCTATTCTTCCTGGCCGGGATACATTCGCGACATTACACAAGTCAACATTTTAATCTACACGGGTATCCTTCAAGTTTTCATCATTGTAAACAATGGATAATGGAAACCCTTGAAATTACAGTGGTAAATAGCTAGGAGCTGTTCACATATTCAGAATCACATCGGCCAGCGTGTGATTCTATCCAATGTTTCTTCGCTCGCTTTATCCCTCAGACACAAGTCGAGGCAACAACTTCTACAAATCTACAGGGAACTTGGCCGTTCGGGCTAGACAAACTATAACTGCACGAATATAATGAGGAATGCGTTTCTTGGTCTATTGCGACGTTGTGGTATATGCAAAGAGATGGAAAAGACAAGGGAGGTGAAACAGACACAAGATCCAGACCCCCAATCTAAAGTCCACAACAATAAACCAGCGAATCGCGGTATGTGCGGTGATATATACGACACACCCTCGTACTTGATGATTTTGCCCGGGCGTTTTGGTGAGTAAGGTGGTGGTATCGTTGGAAAGGCTTCCATTACAGTAGCTCCGTTTCCCGGGTCTCCTCCCAGAGGATCGGTCAAAGGGAATCGAGGGCCTGATAGAGTGAATCCTAAAGGAGAGCCAGAGACGCGGTGAGCACGAATGCGGAGTGAACGGTACTGGGGCGAGGAAGCATACGGAATAATGGCTCACCGTCGTATCGTTCAAATAATCCTCATCCGTTCCTACACCCTCACCCGTCTGTCGAGAGGGTGGTTCCCAAGTCACCGAAACCCGCTCCAAACACTCGAGGACGGCCTCAATACTCGGCCGCCTTTCCGGTGGAGTCGACCAACAGAGCTCCAGCACCTGCCACAAATCATCGGTGAACCATGCCCCCTCCGGCCCTTCTGGCCTTCCTGGGCGTTCGCCTTTGGCGACCTTCCGCATGACGACATGCGTGTCATACGATGCGAAGGGCGCTCGACCGCTGAGGACTTCGAGTACCACCATCCCTAACGCGTAGCGATCCGATTCCTTCGTTGGTTGGCTGTCTTCGAGACCGAAATGATCTGGATCGAGGCGCTCTGGGCTCATCCATCGCGTCGTCCCGCCTTTTGCGTGGGAGCTTGAGGACGTGAAACTTGTAGTATCCGAGACGATAGTGAGGAGTCCGAAGTCTGCAAGGAGTGCGTGATGATTTCGGTCAATCAGGATGTTGGCCTTGGCATGAAAAAGCACGTTAGGAGGGGGGCAGCGGACAGCGTTCGAAGCCGTACCCCTTTTAGATCTCCGTGTACCATTGCCTGACTGTGCATATATACCAACCCACGAGCGACGTCTTTGAGCTACCAGAAGAGATCGTGAGCGATGGTCGTGACCAGCAGCCGGAGTGAAACCCTACAAGCTCAGGCCGATTCGCATCCCTATAAGCCTCGATAAACTCGTTGATGTTCCCATTAACCATCCACTCCGATGCCATCGCGAAGTGGCGAGCATCCATTGTTACCCCCAACAGAGGTAGTACGTTAGGATGGTGAAGAGCCTTCCACGTCACAACTTCCTTGCAGAACCTCTACAATGGTCGACGTCAGCGGGTCGACACACCCTTTCAACACCTCGTAGGAACCCACCCTCATGATCTTGTCAAGGTCGCTGCCTAAGGAAACTCCCAGTACCTTGACCGCGACATGGCGACCCTGGTGTTCCCCCTTCCACACGTCGGCATACTCGCCACGGTACAATGGATGGTCCAATCGATCGTAGGAAAATGGGATTTGGAGTGATTTCGGAAGTAAAGCATGGCGGCCGCATGTCCAACGTAAACCGCCCAAAAACTTCCTCCTGAGCTGTGATGGGAGATCGGGGACATCTAAAACCTGATCGGTGAAAAGTGACAGTTCGAAAGCGAAGGAACCGGAGTGCACGGGGGTGGTCAGGCCGCGCCACAAAGCTGAACTGTGGGACGCACTCCGTATACCACATCAACAAAGGCCTGAGCTGCGTCCCTGCTGAGGCAACCGATCATCTTGACCTCATCCTTTCTCGTGAAAACTTCCCCAATCAGAGAGATGAGCTCGTGCGGATAGAAGGCACCGCTAAGTAAGCGTTCGCAGGCTGACACCTGGGGGTCGGTGAGGATGGATGGGTACGCCGGACCCACGGGCTCACGGGCATCCCCTACCGAGAGATGGGGATTGGAGGGTGAATGCGACACCAGGGTGGCACGAGGGATACTGGAAAGGACGACGGAAAGTTCCCCATCGCCAGTCCCTTCTTGACCTTCCACACTAACGCAGTGGATTAGGACTGGGTTAGTGGGTGATCGTCCGCGACGGATGCCGAACACGCACTCAAACAAGACTTCCCGTGGGTACTCGTTGGCTATCCTCGCGGCGTCCCCTCCTGCTCTGAGCCGATCCAACTGCGCACGGACAGGGTCCATCTCGGCTTCGGCCAACAACGACTGTAATTGTGTCACCCGACGTCATGAGTCGTGCGCATGCTATCTCACCTGACGCGGGTTCAAAAATACACCAAAGGATGGCTTGAATCCACCGCTTAGTCTCGAAGCTGGAGACAGGAAGCAGAAACTCACTGTAAGGTCGACGACTTGGTTGTATATCGACTGTTGCTGTGATACCTGTCCTGCGTGTCAAGGATTTCCGATCCCGACAGTGCTTGCCGCTGACCTGATAGGTAAGGATAGCTTCCCTAATATCCTCTATGAGGCCGATGACTTTTTGTGATTCCTGTTTCTTATCGAGGACCCGAGTGACCTCTCCCTTGTTCAACAGTGCCAGCGACCGCTCCCCAATATCTTCCACCGACCTATTGAGGGTCATCATCGTGTGGGCAAGCCGTGTCGGGCGCGATACAAACCTTGCCAGTTGTGATTGTCTCTTGACCTCCTCGGGGTCGTTCGAGTTCGCTTTCGCTAAGGCTTGTAGCAGCTTCCCTAGCCACGAGGCGAGATCATCGAGCTTGTCTCTTACGTCTTTGTATTCCTAGTTAATAATCGTCAGTAGAATTGAGGGATGTTTGATGCCGACGCACATCGTAGTGTCTGATCAACATTCTGATAACACGCAAACATGACTTGAGGGGTGGAAATACATCGGCAGAATCCTTCGCAGCGTCCAGTAGCACCTTTGCGGTATCAATGTCCAGTAGCATCTTGGCGGCATCAACAAAGCGTTGTTTCTTGGCTGCGGGTCGTCAGCGGATCCGAAAAGGTTGCAAGAACAGCCAGGCACCCCACAAGGACTGTGCTCGATTGGTGTCCCACCGATTGATGGGGGTCGTTTTCTAGGAATGCCAGACATGGCACTGGCGTCGTATGAAAGTGGGGGGCGGTGCGAGCGCCGCTGTCGTCCTGTTTCAAACCCAATGACACGAGGCTGTCGCCACGTCATTGGGCCCAGCGCCTACTGGCCGCTGTCTTCCACGGTTAGACCAGCTGATAACGCACTTCCACTCACGCATTTCGAGCGTTCGACGTTCAACGGGGATCAACGGGTGTTCTCGTACTCGACGCGCGCCCGTTCGCTCGAGAGTGTGGCCGCCCCATCGAAGGAGAGCTCTGTCGTAGGGAGGGATGCGACCATGGCGGAAAAGGAGACGACTGATGTGGTGATTGACGGCGGCCATAGTTATGGATCGTGGGGACGTCACGAGTTTGTGGCCCGTGAGTCAGTTTGGCCTCGGATTCGGAAGCGGGAGTTTGGTAACCACCAGTCAAGTGGCATTGAATGGGAAGTTGGAACAGACACCGGGAGACTCGGGGGCTGTTGAGGGTTCCGTGGGCAATTCCCACAGACTTGGGGGAGCAGTCGAAATCAAGGAGCCTCCCCCACCCTCCATGTTCTCGTTCGAAGACAGGCTCCATGTCTTGCTCCTCCACTGGAAGTACAGTAGGAGCAGGAGCAGGAGCTGCTCGCGTTCTCGTTCTGTGAGTCGTAGAAGGAGGAGCCACAGCAAAAGATGATGTTCAGGATGGCCGTAGTAGGTCGGGGTCACCAAGGAAGTAGCTGCCTGTGTTTTCGATTCACCCATTTCTTCCACCTTCTGCGAGTTACGCGCACTACGACCCCTTACCGAGCCAGGTCTTCCTATTCTTCCTGGCCGGGATACGTTCGCGACCTTGATGTGCAAATTGTCAACATTTCAATCTACGTGGGAGCACTCCGCGTCTCAGTGATAAGCTACCGTGCATGGTATGTGGCCCCGGGGGGCTCGAACGGACCCAGAAAGCAGTGCGAGAGGGAAGTGTCTAAGGAAAGCTTTAATATGTAGCACTAAGGAGCGTCCACATCCCGGACTGCTTGTGAAAATAGCCAACCATGAAGCGTTGAACCAGTGGATCATCTCGTCGCATGTGATGATTTCACCCAAATGTTCGAATAGGTAGGGTGGCCGTATCGTTGGCAATGCTTCCAGTACAGCAACTCCTTCCCTGGGTCTCCCCCAGAGGGTCGGTCAAAGGGGGTCGAGAGCCTGATAGAGTGAGTCCTGGTGGGGGCCAGAGGCACGGTCAGGACGAATACGGGGTCGATGGTTCTGGGACAAGGAATCATGCAGAGTAATCACTTACTATCGAATAATCCAAATCATCCCGGTTCGTTCCTACATCTTCGTCCACACGCTGAGAGGGTGGCTCCCAAGTCCCCGAAACCCGCTCCAAACACTCAAGGACGGCCTCAATACTAGGTCGGCTATCTGGTCGAGTTGCCCAACACAGTTCCAGCATTCGCCATAAATCGTCGGTGAACCACCCCCCCTCCGGCCCTTCTGGCCTCCCTGGGCGTTCACCGTCGGTGACCTTCCGCATCACTATGAAATCCTTATCCAGCGTGAAGGGTGGTTGGCCGCTGAGCACTTCGAGTATCACCATCCCCAATGCGTAGCAATCCGATTCGTTCGTCGGTCGGCTGTCCTTAAATCCGAATAAATCCGGATTGAGGATCTCCGGGCTCATCCATCGTGTCGTCCCGCCTTTTACGTGGGAACTCGAGGCTGTGAAATTCGTGGGATCTGAGATGATGGTAAGGAGGCCAAAGTCTGCAAGGCGTGCGTGACGATCTTTGTCGACCAGGATGTTGGCCTTGATAAGAGTAAGAAGCACGTTAGGAGGTAGGATAGCAACCATGATTCGAAGGCGTACCCCCTTCAGATCTCCGTGTATCATTGCCTGGCCATGCATATATATCAACCCTCGAGCGACGTCTTGGAGCTATCAGAAGCGATCATGAGCGATGATTGTGGTCAGTAGGAGTAAAACTCTACAAGTTCAAAGCGGTTTGAATCCCTATGGGTCTTGATAAACTCGTTGATGTTTCCATTCACCATCCACTCTGATGCCATTGCGAAGTGATGAGTTTCCATTGTCACTCCCAACAGCGGTAGCACGTTTGGATGACGAAGGGCACTCCACGTCACAACCTCCTTAGAGAACCTCTACAATTGTCGGTAACACTAGGTTAACATACCAATTTCAGTCGGCTGTGGAAACCTACACTTATGATCTTGTCAAAGTCGCTCGTCGAGTAAACTCTCAAAACCTTGACTGCGACGGGGCGGCCTTGGTGTTCGCCCTTCCACACGTCACCGAACCCGCCGCAATACAACGGGGTATCTGATCGATTGTAACAAACTGGGATTTGCAGTGATTCTGGAAGTAAAGCGTGGCGGCCGCATAGCCAACATAAAGCGGTTAAACACTTCCTCCTAAGCCGTGGTGGGAGATCGGGGAGATCTAAGGCCTGATTGATCGGTGAGAAGAGAAATTTGAAAATTGAAGGAACAGAGGAGGACGGGGGTGATCTGGTCGTACCACACAGAGATAAAGGACTACGGGGCGCACCTCATGTACCACATCGATGAAGGCCTGAGCTGCGTCCCTGCCGAGATAACCAACCATCTTAACCTCATCCTTTCTCGTGAAAATATCCTCGATCAGTGAGATGAGTTCATGCAGAGAATAGTCATGGCTGACTAAGCGCTTGCAGGTTGACGCTTCAAGGCAGGCGAGGGTGGATAGATCAGGGGTCGGGTGGGTTGCTGAGGGTCGTGAAGCCCCAATGGGTGCCTTGTCGGGAGGAGGTAGGACGCCCGGATCCGCAGCAACTGTGTGTGTGTGTATCAAAAGTTCGGACTGAAAGTGGATGGTTAGTGGTGGTCATGCATGAGTGTCGGAACCCACGTTGAAGATATGAAGGAACCTGACGGTTTCCAATGTCCAAGCGGCAATCGCTTCCCGGTCACTCTTCGTACGAAGTCGTCGAGTGATTGCATTCCGTTCGCGGCATTTGATGGCCTTCCTTTGGATCTCTGCTACGGTGCTGCGATAGGGAGGGTAGGTCAGTGAGCTGTCAAAACCGTGCATCATCGGTTTAACCCACCTCACCAGTTGGCTAATCACCTCGTACCCGTCCTGACTGATGTCATCCCGCTTCCTTCTGTTTATCCCCCTCTCAAGGGCTCTACACACATCGGCGTAGCGTAGCCCGAGTTCGACCCATTCAGTTTTGTCAGCCATATGGTCCTGGTTGCATATAAACCAGAAGTTCGTCATCGCAGGAGAGGGAGCGTACCCTGATCATCGTCAGGAGGGCACTGACGGAACCAAATGAAACGTTGGCAGGCCCGATACCAGTGACTTCCTTCTGGAGATCCATGGCTTCGATTGCCACGTTCAACAAGGAGAGACGACCATACAGCGCCTTTAGTTGTTGGGGATTCACAAATG
>Ga0307511_10003379_pt1 | contig 16422 bp, 8 predicted proteins | sample 13_EM_MG_FD_200266 | JGI IMG/M metagenome (GOLD analysis project Ga0307511, IMG submission 200266) | Populus trichocarpa ectomycorrhiza microbial communities from riparian zone in the Pacific Northwest, United States - 13_EM | ecosystem: Host-associated > Plants > Roots > Unclassified | place... | reverse complement strand
ATTGCTCAATGGGACGGTCATTAGCGCCATTGGTGTATGGGCCGGCCCAACCAGCAGTAGCGTCCCATTGACCAATGGGCCGGCCCATTGCTGACTGGGCCGTATTGCTGAATGGGTCAGAACACTCATAGCTTGAAAATCAGGCTTGTGTACCCACAGCTTCGCAATCAGCATAAAGAGGAAGCTGTCAATCAGGTATGTGCCAAAGAAACTGCAAGGGTGAGCTATTTACGTTTGAGTTGGTATTCTTCCAGTGTGGGGACTTTTTGGTAGACATTTAGATATGAGTCTCATTTAACACAGTCCATGTGAAGTACTTACCCTGAATTCCCCCTTAAACCGAATTCACCTCCTTGACAGTCTCCACATATATCTATCAATGTAATCTAGTTATGCTAAGCCGGTCACGATAACTAGAAAATATGCCCTTTGATAATACTCTTCATCCATGAAGTCAGGTGGATTAGTTAGCGCTACTGGAATTTAAAAATGTTTGATAGAGCTGTCTCGGGATATTCATGCGATCCCTGACTATAGAAGACTTCATTTTCGATAAGCCGATATAATCCATAAAATATGATAAAGTCACAAGAGGTTCTACCTCGCGGTCTCTAGATAAGCCCCTCTAGCAGCTATCCTATGCCAAGCTTCAAGCTTCCCCTTTGGGTAACCTCTACACCCAACGTTAGCCTAAGCACTTCCATCAGGTTCCTTCGGTCATCCCCGATTACGTCTACGCCTCAATCGGATAACTACTAGCTTCTCGATCAATCGTGATACATCAAAGTCACATCACCAGCTGTACTCCCATCTCTGAACGAATCAGTGGCTCAGGCATCCAATCCACCAAACAAGGTTGGAACCAGACCCTTTCAGTAGCTCCCCACCAGGCCTATATAGTCTGGTGCTCTCACCCTCACAGCTACTTAACTATGCTAATAAAGTGCACAGATTCCGATACGTCTACTCAAAACTACAATCCAGCTCACTGATCAACCCCCTCACATAAGCCCCGCATCATGAATGGAACGAATCCCGCCCATACCATCGGCAGCAATACCACCCCTACCCTCAATGGGTGTGAAGCTCCCAACTCCATTGACGAAATAACTAAGCTTGAAATGGAGTGGTCAACTCTCGCTACAACACTCGACGCCGATGTCAAAAAATGCGTGACCAGCAAGCAGGAAGCAGAGATGTCCCTCGCAGCAGCCGAGATCTGGGTTGAGAAGTTGAAAGAGAACCTACATCAAGCGAACGAGGAGTTGAATAACGCCAATAAGGCAAAAGAGAAAGCGTGGTTGACTTGGATGTGGAAATATCGTAAGACTCTGCGTGCTGCGAAGAATAAAGTTGTTCTGCAAGGCTGATCGTGTGCTGGAGTGAGCATAACTGTAAGCATGGCTTGAGAATGAGGGATACAGCCTATACATTGACTGATTATGCGAGAATCTTCCTTGTAACCGGACGAACGGCTTTCTCTATATACACTTACATCGTGGCCACATAGGCTATATTTTTATTGGCAAGCAAGGAGCAATGTCTAGATAGCAGTGGGAGAAATGTGTTTAGCTACAAGGTCTCGCTTTCAAAAGGCCCGAAGATAAATTCCCAACCAAGCTATCCATGCACCGGTAAATACTTCTGTGCCGTAGTTGATGCCAATAGTGAGAGATGAGCTGGTTCAGGGTCGCGGTGATCCTGGCTGAAGGGCTCCATTGGTTGCTGACCAAGAATGTTCTCATCCCCAAGGCAGTTGTAGGGTTTAGTACAACTCGCCCCATAGGAGGATTTTGGGCTCCTTTATTAAGGCCAGATGCATCACCCAGATCATATATTCAGCTCTATCAACGGAACACGCGAGAACCTTACGCCTGAAACACCCTTGAGTAATAAATTTATCAGCACATGCTTGTGGCATGCAAATTACTAGATATATAATGTTCTCATGGCTAGTCGGCACCATAGAACCACCCATGTAGCTGTTGCTTATATATATACATATGTAGAAAATTTTATACATAGAAAATCTTATATATATGCATTGAGCATTTCCGGTGAATACCAACTTACAACCCTCATGACAATATGGCAGTGATGCACTCGCAAAAAAAAATTAGATCTGATTGCTACCCTATATTGCGGTGGACCGTGCACGGTATCTACGCTTCTGAGTCTTTCCTTTATCACCCTCAGGAACTCGCAAGTAATTTCCTTGCATGGTAGATTGGAGGTAACCAAAAATCAATGGGAAACCTTCCCTCCGCTCTACTCTCAAGGGTAACAGTAAGAATGTACTTGGTAGGAGTGTCAACATCTAGATCCCGACTTCAGGTAGTCAAAGTAAGCAACATTGAGCTAGCGAGTTAAAAAAAATCCACCTACACGTATTAAGTAGGCTTATAGCTACTGTAGGAAGTAGGTCTAGGGCTTATTCTGCTCGAAGGAATCAATATATGGGCTCACAAATTCTTACGTTCGTGCCCTTAACATAGGTTGGGGATTTGGAGGAACGGGGGCAATTAAGGCCACAGCAGACAAAAATCCTATTTAAATAATACTGGTCGCCTAAGAATCCCCCACACTACGAACGATGAAATCGGAATGATCCCGTCAGAAATACAGAAACGTTATATATATCACCATATAAAATTGGGGTACGGTGTTATAATATACCAGTCATCTACTTCACATATATATATATATATATATATTAATGCTCCCTCCATGGCCGTACATGTACATATCCCTCCCTCATGGCACGCATAAAGAAACTCAATGGATGCAATCCTTTTCCTTCAACATCCTTGAAAGTGTAGGATGGGATCCATCACAGTCCCCCAATTCCATCCATCCCACGTCTCATATCCCGCATCCCATATCCCATATCCCGCATCCCGCATCCCGCATCCCGCATCCCGCACCCCGCATCCGGTGCCCGACATTCCCACATCCCACTTCCACACATAGCGCACCAAGCACAACTGAATACGTACTCCCATGTTCATCTCGAAAATACCTTTTTCCATTTATAAAAGAATTAACCAATATAACACCTAAACTCACAATTTCATTCTCAAAAGTAAGATGTGTAAGAACGACAGACATCCAGGTATCAACCCAAAATTCTCACACCAGAACATGACAAAATACAAACAAAACGAGTGCCACCTTATACGTGTAAAAAGGTAAACGTAACCGTAAAACATTTAAAACCCATAAAAATCAATGATATCCATGTATGCAAAGACAGAAACCCAGATCAAACGGAAAACGTGGAACAGGACACAAATAAATGGCAACTATAACAGAAAAATAACAACCAAAAATAAATGAATTCATCAAAGATGAGACAAGTATCAACAAAGAAACAAGTGGGAAGGGAAATCTCACTTCCATCACATCAGGCTATAATCCCCCGCCAGAGCCATGACGAACATGTCTTCCTGGACCACCGCCGCCACCTCCGCTCCAATCCTCCAAATCACCTCGGAGAGTTTCATTACTGGACAGGGACTCTCTCGATGTTGATGAGTTGATCGAGACTTCATCCCCGCTCACCCTCCGCCTTGCTGCATCCCCTCCTCTCATACTAACTCTTCTCTCCGCATTCCCGCCATCCATGCCCCCCATCTGCCCCGGTACATACCCACTGAACCCATCTCCCATCCCGACATCAACCTCTGGATACCCTCCTAGCCCATCCTCAAATGGATTCTCTAACCGTGGCGGCGGCGGAGGTGGAGAATGTCCCATCGCTATGCCCCCACTCATCATATCCCTTGTCCTATTCGGACTAAACCCATCTGCTACTCCCATATCTAGATCTATATCTGGGTCTTCAAATGGGTTCATCGCGTCACCCACTCTAATTATCGGTGGTGGAGGTCGAACAACCACTCTCCTATTTCCCTCTCCATCTACGTCTCCCAAGCCCCCAACCCCCACTGCAGATCCACCCATCCCCCCAGCGCCAGCTACCGGGGGACCGACCTCTTCAAATGGATTCGGCGGTGCAAGGTGGAAACCGTCTGCCACAGATACGTGATCGTTGTGCATGTTTTCTTCGGCTAGTCGGCCAACTGCATCTCGATACTCACGTTTAGTGCGCACAACCGTGTCATCGGTGATATTACTTGAAATAGATCTTGCTGTCCGGGTAGAGTTTGACCTGGTCGTGCCTGAGGCAGCTAAAGAGCCTGGGTATGGAGGTACCGTCAAAGAAGATGCTGTAGATAAAGTCCGATCGAGAATTGTACCGTTTGAATTTCTGTGGCGATGACCACTATCCGGAGGCAGTATAATTGACAATCTTTGGTGGTTCCGCTGCGCCATTTCCGGTGGCACTGATTCTTCAGCCTGTCCATCAGCAGGAGTATTACACACACTCACTACGCTCGCCTTGTCGGTAGCCCCCTGTTCCCTCCCTCTTCCAAGCACACCCCAGAACTTCCGCTTCATTTCCGCTCCACCTTCCACGTCACCACCTATACTCCCCCCACTCTGGACCCCTTTCCTCTTTTTTGCTCTCCGTTTGTAGCCCCATATACAACCCACTGTCATAAGAACGCTTACAACCATCGTCAACAAAATCACAGCGACAAGTTTTCCTGTGTCCTTCAAAAAGTTCTCAATACCCTGTGTATCTTCCACGATCGCCTCTGCAAACTCCTGCGAAAGATTGCACTCTATTTTAAATGGGTATACGCTATTAGTCGAACAGTGAGTGGCCGTTGTACAGGACGTGCTTGACCCCAGCGAGTCCGTAGCTGTTGTTATCGATGGGTGATTCGCCGTTGATTCATGTGCTCCGGCAGGATGCTTGGTTGTTGTTGTCTCTCGTGGACCAGATGAAGTTGTACTTCTCTCCTCTCGCGAGCTTGTAGTTGCTGAGTATCCGTCCAGGTCTGGGGGCGGTGTTGAACTTTCTGTTGGATAAAACGCCGGACCCTCTACAAAACCGGTGGTAGTAGTCTGATTGGGCGGGAGAATATCGGCCTCTGTAGCAGGTGGTGAATTATCCCCACCTTTGTCATCATCCCCACCTTCATCACCCCCACCTTCGTTATCACTCCCACTATCGTCACTGCCATCTGGGACTTTTGTCGCCTTTGGCTTGTCCTCCTTCCGTATCGGGTCGTGGCCGATGTCAATCTTGCCATCGCCATCGAAGTCGGGGTTAAAGGGCACAGGTGGGAACTTTTTGGGAGTAAACAGTAATTCTGTTTTTCCGAAAAGCATCGCGGCTGGTCCGTCATCCTCTGCCTCTGCCTCTTCCAGACGTCGACGGTGTCGTTGAACAGCAGGAGGACCCGAAATGAGAAGTTCGTCCCAGTCACCCATTTTTGGACCCTGTTATTAATATTAATTAATTCAGTGTCGCTTGAGTTTTGCCGGTACGGACAGAACCAACGAGGCTAAACCAAACCCAGCCTCGGACAACCGGCTATAGGACAGGAAGGGTGATTTATCTTTTCAGGTGAGGTACGTTAATATAATTCTCCATCCGCTCCCTAAAGTCGCACACGAAGACTTCGTCGCTATGCTTGACAAAAATAACTCCTTTTACAAGGTAAGTTGAGGAGCGAGCTAGGGCTCTGGGGGGATGGCCGATCACCAACGCTGTGACTTACATAAGAGTCCACCAACCAGCAAAACCAATGCTATAATAAACACACTAAGCAGACCGCTTCAATTGGCATGCGTTTTGCTATCCGCCGTTGTGTGCGTGAAGGGATCTGTTTGGTTGCCACTCAACACGCTCCTGAAGAATTGTCGCTTCCCCAGCCGCAGGCCAAGTAGCAAGCCCACTGTTGCAATCCCTGCGCTCTAGATCTACCCCTGACCCTTGTATCCAATCCTCTGGCAGCTTTCTTGCCTGAGCACGTTCTCTAGCTGATCCGATGAAAGACGCTTAGGAGGGCAGGTATTCTGGAGCAGTGTTCCTCGCCGGCCGTGGATATATTGAACCAGCCTGTCGATGAATCTTAAGGATGTCGGTTGATAGGGGCCGAGAAAAGTCCAGGGGATGGGAGTGAATATGCAGTCAAGTTAGGGATGAGCAGTGTCGGTAGTGGTGCACATCTGGCGCCAGGGAGAGCTAGCTGGAGGGGCTGGGGGGAAGGGATAGCAGGTCAGGAGGAAGGATAGAGCGGAAACGAGGGGAGGCGAATTAGAAGGAAAGGTAAATCTTGCTAGAGAAGAGCTGTGCTGTGGAAGACGGTGACCTGAATTCGACCCCCCTTCGAACAGCTTGGGCTGAAGATGCCAGAGTGACATGACAAAGGTTCCTGGGCGTTGCCGCTGCTGGCAGTTTTCAAAGCACTGCATTGTGCCCAAATATACACCAGGCGTGCATATCCAATACCCCAAGGGTTTCACTACATACCCCACAGAGAGAGTACATGTTTTAACTTCGTCATAAACGAGGTGCATAATGTATATATAACAAAACAAGGGAAAAATATATATATATAAACCTCTGTGAAACTTAATTTTTGCATGCGAGCATGCAGTTGCGCTCTGCTCCCTCTACTATTCTCCGTTGTCCGAATACCCTGAACTATTTGGAATGTGTATTCCTTGTCATATCATCATCATGCTTTAGCTGTAACATCCACGGTATCATACCCTGGTGACGGAGGTTCACCAATGTTGGCCTCAAGCTCATGTACTTTTATTTGTATGTACTTTTGGTGAGTGTGCAAGTTTCCGGCTCGGTTCAGGCTCGGGATACAAACCGTTGCACAAGTACTGTTGCATTGGTGGATAGCAGCCTCCTTGTGCTGTCAACAGGTCACACACATGGTCCCTTCAGACCTGTTTCAGACCTGGAGCAAATCCCACTTTCTGTCGGTCCTACTTAGTCTCTTTCCTACCTAGGTAGCTACTCGAGGGGTAGCCTGAAAACCTAGCTAGGCCGTATACTGGTGGCTTGGATTGGATTGCCTCGTGGGTGTGCCACTTTAAGTCAGGGGAGGGGTGATCTTGTATCAAGATATAATGAAGGAATACTTAGTACATATCCACTTTGAGCCATTGAGCATATATGGTAGATCCTCAGTAACAGTCTGGTTCCTCATACATGGTTGGATCAAGACTCATGTCAGACAGAGATAGCGACCAACCGAAGATGGCGCTAGCTCGACCAAGCAGTAAGGTCAGATACCCCGAGACCACTAGACAGCTCTGCCGTGAATAAACCCCGATGATGCTGAGCACATTTCCCCTCCCCTCCCCTCACTCCCCTCCCCCTCCTTGCTTCAATTGCAAGGCTATTTAACAGAGGAACTGGTACCGGTGCCATGACAAACTCACATGGTTGCCAACAATTCCTTCATCACTAGGAGCTGACCGCAATAACCGGAAACATGATCAGTACCCTAGCCCCTGAAGTAGCAGGGGATCGAAACCACCCCACCGGGTAGCCACATGGATGAACCCAAGCATTCCGTCTTCGGTACGTCTTTATACTTCTGTGATATTGCATAAGAGCAGGAAACGCAGCATTATTCTAGTGTAGGATAAGGGAGATATCCTCTCATAGACTGAGATGAAATGACCCCCATTTGAGCATAGATTTGACGAGTATAAGTAGTCGGCTAGATTTTGACCTTCCCACCAGTTCTCCCAGTCATTTGGGGGGGTCAACCTCGCCCCGGAGACACAAGAATGCATCAACCACGACTGCAAATGCCGATGGAATCCTCCTCCCTAGTACCTTCAATAGCAGTATTCATCTGTACAGCCCCTTGGTCATTAGCTACATGTGCATCCGCCACTATATAGGTACTCCATTTGCCGAAGGCGCAAGGCGTTTAGACCCTCCGCACCAGTAACTATTGCTGATATGAGTCTCTAGATACTCCACGACCAGAGAGTATGACAAAATCTAACTCTTCAACAGGTACGACGGTTGGCGATTTGTACAATCCTTATGATTTCCATAAGCCATTATAGCAGGGTTACATTCGATGGTCAGCCAGCGCAGCGGTAGGATTCGCCATCCCCCACCTCCATGGTTTTTCCGCTCTAGGCCAGTCTGACTGCATGGTGATGTGATCCATTCTCTGAATCTGCTGTAATGTCCTATCCACTAGCTCCTCATGTACATCCTCCATCCAGTATTGAGGCAGCTATATCGCCCCTCCGGTTTTTCGACTTGTTCCTGCTCTTGGTGCTCGAGCTGATGGCTCTAAATCTTCGATCTGTGCCCGAAGTCTTAACCGTCGTGATTAGGGTTGATGTCTCCTGAAATAAGTGGGCCAGGCTTCGTGACAGATTATGGCCTCCAAATATCGAAAATCTCACTGTTTCATGCACTTAAGCATGTCCAGCCTCGAAACCGTTCTCATACTATGTATTCTGCCAAAGCAGAAAACACCCTGGGTTAGAAACCACTAATTCCAAGGCTAAATCAACAAGCTTTTTTTACTTCATATCTCCCCGCAGTCGGAAATTGGAAAGGATATCGGACCTCCATGAGGGTAGACCCCTCCACACACACATGTATACCCTCGAGTATAACATTCAACTCGCCCAAAGGATACCACAATCAATAATACCACCTCAGCTCAAGGAAGCTAGGTTCAAGTGTCGAAGTGAACAAGGCTCTCTTGAGCATCTCCTTGATGCTGATGTAGCCAGCTCCCGTTGCTCTGGATAATGTAGTTTGAGAGGCTGATGACTTCGGTTGTGTGTTTTGCCCATCATAATTAGTTCGAAATCCGGTACCGATATCGATTCTGACAGGTACGTGAACTGAATCACCCTCCGGCGGACCCTGTAATATAGCGAGGGAGTCGTCACTGCACCGACCATTCTCGGTTCCCGCTCGTCCCAAACCCCAGGCTGTAGGACTACAAAGTCTCGTAGTCCCTGTGATAGAGGGGAATTGTTGAAATTTCGGAAAAGCAATAAGTATCGGTATTCAAAATTGTAGAAAGTACGGTAGATCTCTCGGCCCCACCTCCGATCACTAACTCTGTATATCGTCTCAGCCCAGATCCCCGCTGGCCCAAAGCCCCATGACACAAGAAAAATCACAACCAACTCCACCACGACGGCAAGCGTTACGTATGCCTACTACCTCAAACGTACTAGCGCCCAGATATAAGTCCATGGAAAATTCCAGAACGGGGAACTTCCATGCATATGACAGCAATAACAAAGAATGATAGCGATCTGTGTGGAGAGCATGCTTAAGTGGAGTACCTGCAGGCTAGCCACGTGTATACAAAAGGCATCTGCAGATAACAACTTAGGCTTCGCAGGCCGGGCGTACTAAACCAGATTAGGGGGTACTTATATTACCTGGTACCTACAGAGTATTTGAGAAGCATTCATAACGGTGCATGTGCACGGTACGTATAAAGATAGTGACTTGCGTCATGGTACTGCGATCTACTAAGTATCCATGTCTATGCATAGTTATATAGTTGTACTCCATGGTCTATCCTTCATATATACTACTGCAACACCCATGGCATGTCGACTGTTTTATACATGTCATATAGGTTTATAGATGCTCTTCATGTATATAGTCTAGCTGGGTAATACCGATCAATCCCTATGTATCGGTCGACTGGGGCCTCAGGCTTGCAGACCTGAGAGTGTGAGGGTTTTGCCCCCATGTAGATTAAGAAAAACTTCGATAGCATGATTTATTTAGAAATTCAGTGAGTTATATAGAGACATTCAGAACTTCCAACTCACCTTTCTTCCCCTAAAATGTGATCCCTAATATACATATATACAGCGGTATGACTGGGGTTAAAAAAGTGGGTAACCTACACCCGAGGCTTGGTCAGTTATAACAGGGTTAGGGCGTTGTGAGGTGCCCGGTATAGCAGACATGGTATCAGGCCCACCCTGCCTGTGTGGAAGGACCACAGGGTAATGGGGACCTTGTGAAGAGCCTCGAAAAAGAGCAGTATTATTAAATGCCTGATTTTTTTGGAATTCGATGATATCATATACAGTACAGAGGTACCACTTTATTTATATCTACACACCTTGTATATAAATTACTATACAGTTTCTACCTACCTTGACCATTTAAACGTTTGCCAGCATCAATGGTGGAATCTTAATGATATATGGACTCTAGTGCAAGAGCCAAGTAGTGAGTTGCGGCAGTAAGATGCCAGTTCCAGTAGTTAATTTGAATGAGCGCGCCCTGATCCGACAAGCATCACGAGAGGCCTCAAACTCATTGTGCCCCTCTATCACTTTCCGAGCGTTGACTTGCAATCACGATATATAGCCCTTGCTCTTGTTGACTAATCCATATGCGTTTATATATGAGGACCACTAAGCTTACGATATTTAAGAGAAAGTACCACTCCTGCCTACCGCCTACCAACCTGTTATATATTTGCAATGAAGTGTGAGATATCTCACTTCAAAACAAGTCAATCATCACTCATTTTAAAATCGATTTAAACTTGATTCCATTAGCGTCTATTCAACAATCGCTTAACCAAGTTCCTTCCCTTCCGCTACAAATTTTGAACTTGATCCCCCAACTATAGATACTTAGTTCCCCTTATAAAGTCCACCTAAGGTAGCACACAACTCGAACATAATCACTTGTAGAATTGCATGTAGCTCCCGTTTCCATAGACGGACACAACTAGGTTTAATCAAGCAGACTTGACTGTTTTCGAATTTAGTGTTCAAAGAATTCCCCAGGCTGAGTGGAGTTACCCTCAACTCACCATGAAGTAACTCTCAACGGCCAGATTACTGAGGCTTTAGTAATCTTACAAGCACTTCACATCGGCTTCCACTAAAAGACTCTAGCACATTCTCTAACTTTGTGAGAAAATGTGATTACAAGTGTACATGCAGACGTGGTCTCTCAGGTCTAAACAACGTCGATGACCATCCACCTCAGTACTCCCAAACTAGTCGTATCGCAACTATATACATAAACTGCTTAGTCTTAAGATATCCTTAGCTATACTAGGCCTATCTGCTATTGATTCTAGTAAACTAGTCTCCTTGTACCCCCATTGTTCCTTGAGAATTTATCGAAAATCTGAGAGCAAGGATGCTCTAGGTAAACTAAGGGTTCAGTTTGGGGAAATTGTGGTCTGGTTTGTTGATTCGATACTTCAATACTAGTAGCCCACTGCTAGCAAAACTTCTCCAGGTACTCTATCTATCTGACCCCCATCCCGGTTTGTGATTGGCTATTTCCATAGAATTGAATCCCCAATTTTTAACAATTTGACCTCGCGTCGACCTGCCTCTACCCTACCCCAGTCGGTTCTAATCAAACACTCATAGTCATGAAGCACTTTAGGGCGTACATTCTGCGGGCTTCAGACAAAGTCAAAAAGAAGTAGACTGGAAATTCAGCGAGGCTACTGCAATTTGATAAGGCGGGTCTCGAAGTTAGGGCTCACAAGCATGTTTTAGCTCGGTTTCAATGTAAGACTCGCCCTATTATACCATATGATCTAGTAGATAGATGGATGGAGTACCTAAACTGGGACTTCTAAGCTGGATAGGTAGCTGAACATGCCTAGGGAAGAATTGAGGAAGAGAATTACCTTGAGCTAGAGAGATGCATGATGTGCCACTGAGCTAGCTATCACAAACCACGAGATCAGTGGCACGATGAACAAATGTCTACTTGAAAGATGGGGCGAGGAGATTACATTCAAAAGGGTACCGCGAGAATGTTTTAGTATTAAGACAACGGGCAAAATATGGGGGCCATGATTCTGATGTGGGTTTACAGATATGATGCGCAAGCAATGACAAATTTTTATAGTAGATAAGTGTACAACATCTGTGAGATACACACTACCTATACCTAAGTTGCCACGTGGGCCTCGGAGAATTTGCTTCTTTATGGTAAGTAGTGCCGGAAGCAAACCGCATAAACCGGAGAACAAGACACCTGTTAAAAGTGAAACCTCTCATTACTGTGAATCCATGAAATGAAAACCCGAACCTAGGGCTCTCAATCTGCCCACAAGTACAGTAGTGTGGCTACCATAAAGGGCAAGATCAAAGATTTGACCAGGCGCGGGCTACCTACTTATGTACTAGGGCAATCGGGGTAGCGCATTGTAGATCTGAGAGTACACCAGCAAAAATGGGGATGGTAAACCACTGAGCCCGCCAGCCTCATACCACTGCCACTGGTGAACAACGCCCCTGGTCAACTCCTAAGACATGGGCCGAGCTCACGCAGGCTCACCATTTTTGACGTTAAAGCTACCCTATGTCTTAGGAATTGACCAGGACGTTGTTCGCCAGTGGATATGGTTCTCAATCATATTACTTTCCCTGGTACCCTAGTAGTTTGTGAATTGATCATGTGGCTGGCACATGCACGATACTGGGGGCGGGGAACGGGACGGCAATATCCACAATGAGCGCTCTTTCCTCCCGTACACAACTAGGTATGCCATAAAGGATGGATGGGAATTGATGTACAGGGTTCAGGGTAATGTGGATCTTGCCGAAATTGGCTTTGTATCCTAGAAATAATTATCATTTGGGACAATTTTAATGCGTATGCCCAAGGTCACCGGGGCTACCGTCAATTGACGATGAAACCCCCCTATCGTACCTATCGTATCATGTTGAATGTTGAGAACCTGAAGCCCATTGTTGCTTGGGGGAAACCCTGTGCGCTGCAATTGCCGCTCGAGCCCCTCAGCTCAGCTAGTCCCCGGCTCTAAATTCAACATAATATGGTAGCAGCTCTGATTCACAGCGCTACACATGCTCGTCAACTTTGCTGCCCTTCCATTTCAGATAGCTATAATTTTCATAAAAGATGCATGGAGCCCCTGGCATCGACGTTTCTCAATCCGATCGACACACAATAAAATGCCAATGTGACAGGTCACGCGTGCGCGTAAATGTCAAAGACCTGGTGAAAACGTAAATGAACCCCAGCACGGTTGGAGTGTATATGTAGGAAAGGGTCCCTAGCTGCTTGTGGGATGAAACACCAAGAATCCATCACGTCATGGTGCATCAAAAAAGGTTGGTACAACCATACATTGACAAGACTAACAATATGATTGTCTCAACCTCATAGCTTGAATCCGAATTGACATACGAAGACCTAAGATGTTTTGCCACCCCCGACGCCAGTAGCTGCATGGGTAATTTCCGAGCCGAATCAGTACTGCAGCTCGAGCCAATATCAAATGTTTACACTCGAGAACTCACGATTGCACCCCGACCCAAGTGCTGCTATCCGAGCTGCTCTGATACAGGTGGCGTTCATCATAACACTAGTCCTAGTCAAGCTAATTGCAGTTGTGCTTAGAGTCTGCGTACCTAGTGTCATTCTATCTACTGAGTAACTCCTATGCATGCAGAAGTTCAAGCCCCACCTGACATAGCTCTGCACCTATATCTATCATAATCACTAGTATATCCATTAGCGAATTATTTGTAGAAACTAGGAACAGAGGGAATGTCTAATTTTGGGGAGAACAGAGAGACCAATTACCTTCATAAGTTTACCTGTAAGTGCCGTATATGTCAGGATATAATGAAACCCCAACTTGAAGAAGGCAAGCACATTCCCATGTTCGAAACAGGCAAGTAGATGCGGCCATTTCAATCCTTATCCCCAGTTATTATTGAACGCGCGAAGGGGAGGGGCCATGAATCCCAAAAGCTCTAGAAACCCCAGAGTGATCCACCGTCTTGGCGCCTTGACCCCAGATTTTTTTAAAGTCTGTACCAATCAATTGCAATATCCCAGTCAGGGTATCAGAACAAATTTAACAACACATTACCCCCCCCTCCGCTAGCCACCCTTGTGGTTTGGATACCAGGTCTTATACATGTTTCCAGGCAGTGCTAGTGGCTTCACCGCCCCTAGAAGGCGGGGTGCACCTAGTGAACCCTTAAGCCATGGAACATTCCATCGAACTGCCCATCCCAGTCTGACAGATCGACACGGGCGCTTATTTGCACCGAGCCATCCCCCAGAGGCAGTCGCCACTTTTTATATACGTCGTAGAATCTTGTAGATAGTAGACATTCCAGCTGCTTAGGTATGTTTACCATCGAGATTTAGTTACGCCGAATCCTCGAAGCTCCAGCGAGGCTCAAAGCCTACGCAACCGGATACGTACCCTAGTAACGTAACTCCAATATTTAGAGTACTACACCCCCCGATTTCTAGGTACACAGGACTCCCGGCCCAATGAGCGTCTAGCTATGTGCATACAATCATGTCACTAAGCACGTTTGGGACTTGATTCGCCACTGTCACTCCCTCATATGCATAAATGCCTCATCAAGATCTGATTCTACATCTCCTTCGGGGATTTGTAAGGGTACGGGGTTCAATTACGAGTGGTAGAATATATATTTGATATATTCGACTACGAAATGAGAACTTATGCTTTTACGCTATAGTCAAGAGACCATGGAAAGCTGCTCTATCACAACCTAAGCCTGCGAATTTCCAGAACTTATAGATACCGTGTTACCTCAAGGTCTCACACACATGACCCTTCCTTGTGATATATTGTTATTGTACCTAGCCAATGTCCTATTGTTGATCCGATCCTATCCTCCAGCGTTACGTGATGCTATACGGTATCAAGCTAGTTCCAATTGGTACCGCTTATAGTACCTAGAGTAGGTATAGCGCACCTGTCACTCCCTTGCAATTGCAGCATCACAGTGACATTGTTTATGTATTTCTTTCATGACACACATATGTGATCTTGCTTGACCTGAATTGGTATAGTATTGTGTCTACTACCGTACTTGGTAGATGTATGTAAGAAGACTAGCTCTTAGCCATGGGTACCGTCTCAATTCTCAGACCTTCCAACCATGCAGCACCTGAATAGTGCGCAATAAAGTCTTACATCACCAACCACCGATAGATAGCAAACTCAAGACAGAAAGGACAGCGCACGCAGGCAAGATGAAGGGAGTGCAATAATGAAGATGTCCAAGTGAAAATAATTATGTGATTCGCTTTGCCCTTCTCTATCCTCACAATAATCACCAGCTAATACAATCATGACGACAGGAAGAACACCGCGACCCGGTCCAGTGCCTAGGACCTCCTCGGCCGGTATCTTTACCCAGCTTGATTGCAATTTAAATCCAGCCGGAAAAACTAGAGCTTGACTTCTGCAACCATGATGAGGATCTCATTGATGATGATAATTTTGATGAGAATGCGCCCGAGCAAAACCAGCCCGCAACCGGAAAATATGTCTTGGAAACTGAGTTGGAGGCCCGTGGCAGTGCAGACACAATGGCCCTTGCGTTCCTTTGTAACTAGCTGTATATAGATAAATTAGGCTTAGTACCTCAAATGTGAGACCGGCGTTGTAGCAGAACGGGGGGCGTTGCATGCCAATTTCTACGGTAGTCTGGAACCCCCATATGAGACTCAAAACGTATGCTCACTGCGGGGGTTTGTAGTACGTAATACTCTCCCTGGCTTTGTAGTTCCCCCCAGCATCTATCTTTGGCGGCTATGGGAGCCAGCTAATGAACCCCACACCCCAATCTATGGATGTGCAGGATCCACTGCAAGTTGTATTGCACCCAGCAGCAGCTGTGATCGATGCTACTCTAGCAGCCAATCCTTCCGCACGTACCAATGGTGCGCATTTGCGATGAAAAATAAGCAGCATTCCGGATCATCAGAGCCGCTTCCTAGATATCAGTCATTGCTAACCCTCCATTGGGGCGTTGCGGACCATCAGCCTCGCGTGGGTAGCGTTGAATATATTACCGGCATGCAGCTTTCCGTTAGCTGACCCCCACAATTCTAGCCATATCAGTATGCACCGATCATCCCCCGACATCGCAGTGGAACATTCCACAAGCTTAATTACCTAACCCGTTCTAGAGTCTAGCCCTTATGATCATGATCATCGGCCGCTGAATGAAATGTGTAAGAACCTGGATCAAGCCTTTGATGTAGTCTTATACCACTTGGGACCTTGCACTGTTGCAACTATTAACTGTGTCGTCCTCCAACAAGGGTAAAGATAACAGAATAGGTTATATTTACCCTGAGCCGCCGTCTCTCTGGAACTGTAATGGCGAATCACCTTTGCACTCTTATCTTTTAACCTTGAACCTTTCACGCTTGTGGGGAACCTCTACCAAACGATGCCTAGGCGAGCATCTCCGCGGAGCTCAAATCATTAGGAAGCCTCGGCAATGATACCAATTGACATTCTACAAAACGATAATAATTTCACAGGCCCTGGCCTCGTACTGCAGGCTGCAAGCTGTTCAGCCATGGGTAAATGAGTATCATAGCCCCAAACTACCGGGAAAACTGGTGAATAAGACTCCTTGTCTGTATCTGAATCATAACTGTAGAATAAGTCAAAATCCAAGCCAAGGACGCCAATCTGCCCACAAGTAGTAACGCTGCTACCACAAAAGGAAAAG
>Ga0307511_10003378_pt1 | contig 16425 bp, 17 predicted proteins | sample 13_EM_MG_FD_200266 | JGI IMG/M metagenome (GOLD analysis project Ga0307511, IMG submission 200266) | Populus trichocarpa ectomycorrhiza microbial communities from riparian zone in the Pacific Northwest, United States - 13_EM | ecosystem: Host-associated > Plants > Roots > Unclassified | place... | reverse complement strand
AGGAAGGAGATCAAGACTCGCAGAGGTTATCCTCGGGGTGAGAGTCAGGGCGAATCCTCAGGTAGGATTCTTCTTCCTTCTTTATTGACTAGAACGTTGAAGATATCCTTTTAGGTTTGCCTTTCTTTAAGAGGAAGAAGGGGCATTTCCCTTCTGAGGAGGAGAGGGAGGCACGAGACAAACGGTTGTTTGTCTATCGTTACAACCAGGGTAACAAGTCGTCCAGGAGGGACAACGGGGGGAAACCTTATCCTTCCCTTCAGTCGGTGAGGGGTCGGATGATGACTAGTAAGTACCGACACGACGGGTTGAGGGATCTGGGTCTAGGGGATGCCGTTATGGTGTCCAAGGAGCGATGGAGGAAGCATGTCAACGAGTTAGACTTGGAGACATTTCCGAAGTCTTGGATCGGTAGGGGTCTCCGTGAGATCCATCACGAGAATGATGCGATGGATGGGCGTATGGACGCTTGTATTGGTTTCGCAGCTGTCATGGGTTGCGAGATCTATGAGACCATTGCGGAGGTGAAGGACGACATGAGGGAGGAGCAGAAGAAGAGGGCTCTCGATGGTTGGGAGCGGATGAACGTGAAGAGGTCCCTCGAGGATTCCTTAAGGTGTGTCCTCCTTTACTCCTTTCTTGACGAGGAGTACTGATAGGATTCCAGGGAGGGCCAGTTAGAGATTGCTGACCTCAAGGCTCGTGTTGCCTCGCTGAAGAGGATGGTCGAGAAGTTGACTAATCCTCCTCCGGCTGTTCCGAGGGAGGCTGTCTTTCGTCCGGCTTCTCCTCCTCTTCCGGACATCGGTTTCCCGGATGAGATTCCCAGTCTGACCGTCAATCAGGCCACCGTCGACCAGTACATAGATTGGCAGTCTTATGACAAGACTTGGCCTCATGGTGGGGATGACGCTGACGATGAGTTGGACTTGGATGGATTGGGGGAGTCCGATAAAGAGAACGAGTGGGTCGTGGCATCTTCTCAGTAGATAGTCCTTTATCGGTATTCCAATACTATCTGCTTTCCTTGTCTTGATGGTGTGACTTTGAAGTGTGAAAAGATAAGATAAGCAAAGATAAGATAAGATAACGCCATGTCATGATTTGAACGAGTGTTTGGGCGCTTCGAACTTAGAAGAAAATGAGTGAAAAGGTGAAAATCGTGACAGAGTGGGATTGTCAGCATTTCTGACAAATATGAGCGTGGATCTTTCACCTGGTCACCATGTGGCCGGTTTGTTGCTGCCCATATTCAAGATGCTGTGGAGATCCGAGATGCACTCTCCTCTGAGCTGATCTCCAGCTTCACTAAACCTGATGTTCACCACAGTTGTGGACTTGCCTATTCACCAGATGGACAATCCCTTGCCTTTCTCTCCAATACTCTTGTGATCTGGGACACCCAAACAGGTGGGGCAGCCAAAGAGATCCAATATGATGAATCCACCGATGGCTCAATATTATGGTCCTTAGATGGGAAGATGGTTGGCATGACCAAGGGTACAACTGTACATGTGTATGATGTTGCCTTGGGTACAACCTGGTCCCCTGGTACACTCCAGTCAAGCTATGCATTATATCTCTGGGCCCACAACAGATCCTTTCAGATTATGGCAACAGAAGTGAATGATCAGGTTTTGACCATCAACATCTTTGATGTTGGGTTGGGTTTCACCAAAGTTGAATCATTCCATATTCAGTCATGGGAACAAGATTATGATATCCGTTCCTTCTCTCCAACAACTTATCGAATTTCCTTTTTGAGTCACAAGCAGCTCCGCATCTTAGACATTTGAAACTCAGAGTACTTGTTAGAGGGAGGAGAGGGCTTTAACCTCCAATACTTCTCTTCTGATGGGGGCCTGTTTGCGGCTGCTCACAAGGATGATATTTTCCATGTCTGGAAATATATTTCCAGTCACTACGCCCACTGGAGAACAACCTTAATTCTGGACCAGATATACATTGGCCATTTCTCCTTTCAATTCTCACCAACTTCACCATCAATCTTGGGCCGTTTCAATAGCATTCTCCAGGTGCATCATTTGGATGACCTCCCTATTCCTGATAACTACGATGATGCTTTGAGGTCACAGGCTGTCCTTTCTCCCTGTGGTACTTACATGGTGACTGTACACAGGGGGGAAAGTGCTGTTGCAATCACCAACCTCCTTTCACAAGTCACTCCCCAGTTCATTGACTTAGATATGGAGATCTATACATTGGCCCTAACTGGCAATGTGCTCTCCATAGCGAGCCCTAATGGGATCACAGCTTGGAGACTCACAAATGAAGGGTTGGTGGATGGTGTTTTTGGAGACCAAAGGGCCAGCCTTGATGACAACATCTGGATGGTACCAGAATCAAGAGCCCCTTTCCCAATGTTCACACTCAAAAAAGGCCAAACTGTGACCATTGGTAACTTAGGTGTAAATGTTGTTCATGCCTACCACTCAGTGACTGGTGAGGTATTTGAGCCTTCACTATTTGAACCACCCCTAGATGGCACCCACCAGTATTCTCATTGGAGTATGTCTAATGGTGAACACTATCTCTACTACCATAGTCTGGATGGGTGGACCCCCTCAGAAGGTGATTGGCCAGTTTCAATGGACACCTTACAGCAGGGCTGGGTAAAGGACTTGGAAGGGAAGCACCGGCTGTGGATGCCCATTGAGTGGAGGATTATGAAAAACAGGCCTGCAGGCTGGTTTTCTAATATAAAAGTCCTGTGGTTTAATCCCATGTGTGGAGCTGTCATCATTATGCTCCAGCCACATCCCCTCCAGGTCTGATCCAGAATGTTTCAAGCTGAGCTCATATTGAATGACAGTTTTGTGGCACCTCTAGTTTTCAGACATAGTATAGGGAGTACAATAAAAACCACATTGTGTTCCTAGTTTCCCCCAGTGTATGCAGCATGACATTTATAACAGGTCTAATTTCAAATCCAAACTCATAAGTGCCCACAACACCAATCCTTGGTCAGGTATGATGGCACCCATTCACCCCACTCCAAAGTGGAGATGCCTACACATCTCAGGCTACCTTCATGGAGCTTGCTTGTGGATCTCTGATCCACACCATCATCTAACTACCAAACAGCACATGTGATAACCATGGATCATGACCCACCAGTTCCGGTGTGGAGAATGACACATCAGCAAACAGGGTGGTTGCTTATTTTGCTTATGTGACTTATTTGATCTTATGTTCAGAAGTCCCTGCCATTTGGACTCTTCCAAGATGTTAGGATATGGACTTGGATTATAAGGTAATAAGAAGCAATGAGTAGACGCAAGTGTCAAATAATTAACAAAACAAGCAACCACCACGTTTCTTGATGTATGTGAGCCCTCCAAGCTGCATATTTGTAGTCATCCGAGGCTGCATCCAGTGGACAAGGTTTCCACCTGATCTCAGGTGTGGAGGACCCCCGCTGGTGCGAACTGAGTTATGTAGAGCAAAAATTGGACAGTATCCACATAGCCTGGCATCTCACATAATTCTCAAAGTAAGATAGCAACTACTGGAAGAATCTAACCACATCCCAACCACACCATCTGGCCTGCCCTCAAAGGCCTTACAGATCAACCTCCCAAACAACTCGGTGTTCCTCATATTCGCCTGTGTGAACAGCGCGGAAAGCCATCGGTCATGGTGTTCTCTTGATGAGAAAGGCCCCGTACCCAACTGGGTTCAGATATTGCTTCTCGACGTTCCTGACCCCAGGGAATCAAGCTGTAGACGGTGAACGGATTTTGGTCACGACATTTTCATTTGCCAACGAGATCTCCAGCCCTGCATATGACAAAATAGAAATCTAGAGTCAGTGCGTCGATGCATAGTGAGTGGAGAAACGAGGACACACAATGACGGAGCTTATATACGCTCTTCGCGCCCGACTTGAGCATAGCATGGCTCGCAGCGCAAGGCCCAAACTCAACAACAGGTAATGTTGACCTCAATTCACCTTCCCCATTCGACGAGAACGACCGGAGGTACAGACCTGACCGTGGGACCGAGTTCGGTGGCACATCCGGTCACGCTCCCGGAATCCTTGCGTTGCAGATGCGCAGTAGAACCCTTCCTTGAATCCTCACATAGAGGGGGTTTGAGTACCGAGGTGGTATGGCTGGTGAAGAGTATTGGGGAGGAGGAAGAAAACAAAGTATTGTGGCCGCTCAGCGAGGGTGTTGACTCCGCGTGAGGATTAGATCTGAGGGACCAAAGTCCGGGAGAATTTCGCTCCCTGGCAAGGCTCGTGTTGTCCACGACATTCAAGAGATCCTGACTCGTCCAGTGTTCTGGAGGGATAAGAGGTGCAAACGACTAGAGCCTACAGACGATCATCGATCTCTGATCGCAACGAGTTCAGGGCGCACGAAGCAGGAACTCACCTGATCCGGGGGAAGTACAAGGCTGCTCGGCACGTCGCGTATGGTGCGACAGTAACCCTAATAACCCTCCCTGTCGTCGTCGTTGCCGTTAGCGCACCATCAGGGGACCACATCGGAGATTCAGAGGGCTCAATGGCTCCTGAGGGCGGTGGCTTTGGAGTGGAAATGTCCTCGTCCCCATCGTCGAAATATTCGTCTGCGGTCTCGCTCCCCAACGCGCTGGGACCCATGAGTATCGACCCAAGAATCTATTCGATCGGTGTGAAATTCAATCTCGAAGGTGGATTTGTTGGTAAAAACTGAGAATAGGACAATGTAAAATTGTTTAACATAACCGGACGATTATCGCAATACGTGGAGGAGTAACTTACTATACCCGAAACACTCTGAGCGAGCGCTCAAAGCCTTTGTGTATGGGTAAATATACTCCTCCTTCGCTCCTCGATGAGCACTCTAGAGGTTCTGCCACTTCCCGTCGCCCCGCACGGTCCCTCAACTCGAACGCCGTCATATGGGCTGACATACATCCGTCGCTTGACATCCAACAGCGGTCTTTGTGGACGCAGAATAAAACCCCTACGGATGGGTACCTGGAGGATGCTCGGGTACGATAAACACGACGTTGCTCGTTACATTGCCGTTATATTCGAGAAGGTAGTGTGGGTGAAGGGATTCGCGAGAGACGGGGAGTTGTTTTGGAAGTGAAGTGAAGGCGAACGGAATGTGTTAGTTGGGTGCGAGGAATGGATCAAGAGGATGGAGGGTGTGGAGGGTGTGATGGAGTGGGTGTGAGGGGAGGGTACCGGGACTCCACGGATCCCGCACTGATGACATTGTCGAAAGTCGGGACTGATACACCGAAGAATTGAACGAAGGGTTAGTCGTGATGTGTCGCATCACGAGCAATGAACCGAACCCGTCGATGAACGCGGCTGACTTGGATGGCTAATGCCCCCTGCCCGATCCTGCGGTTACATAGGCATGCTGTCCCGGTTGATGCCTGGTGAACCCTTCAGTAACGTTTGATCCGAGGTCTTCAATACCACATGGTCCGATCCACCTACAGACACGGTTGGCTCGAACGTCTCCTGGTCGAATCCAAACCTTGACCTTTCTTTTGCGAGGGGGTTGGATTCGACAAACTGTGGGTCTTTGAATATAATCTACAAGTAATCAGCGCTGGATCACTACCTCTCGACGGCCAGTTCATGCTTAAGCTCGAAACAGAGAAAGCTTGCCTAAACCATAATGCATCTGGTCAACGTCTTGTGAGTTCCTGCATTTCTCCCAAGCTTCTCGTTAAACACACCTCCGTAATTCGCAGCATCCTTATCTTGCCGTTCGCGGATACTACTTTCTCTGCGTGAGGATCTACCCTCCTGACCTGACCAGCTGGAGAACAGTCCACGGGGATATCGCAGGGGTCTTGTTGTCGTAGTTTAGATAGGCACAACAGAATAGTTTGATGTTTTCATCTGCGCGTAGACGGTCTTCACACTTTGACACCACGACGATCGACTGTGGACCAACATTCCTCTCCGCAAATTAAGTTGACGGCTTTGATATCCGTAAAGTTTGCCATCTAATGGGACCCCGCTATTGCGGTTCCTTCCCATCGCGACTAGGGCCACTGCGCGTCCGTGCGTTGGCCTCCTCCATTGAGTTCAACCCCATCGTCGACGAACTGCTACTCTAGATACCATACGCCCATCCCTCGTAGGCCCTTGTCAGCCGGAAGTACAAGTGAAATAAGTGGGTTACTTATTTGTTTTGATAGCACTCAGACCGAAATGGCCGATAGATTCGTGGCAGACCTCGTGGTCGTCAGCCACCTGGCGTTTCTCTCACGACTACCCTCACTTATCGGGAGCAAAGATATGTTTCGAAAACGAAGGTTGACAGGATCTGGAACCTCTGGAGGCAACTTAGATCAAACCAGATGTGAGTGAATTTGATACCTCACGACGGGTCAACCATCTGATCGCTTGGGATCTCCTAGCTAAGAAGCAAAGGGTCGTGGATGGCTTGAAGATCCCCCTCGATGTGGCGAAAGAGTCCGCCGATTGGTTCCCTCCACTCAAGTCCGCCCTCGGCGGAGTGAGCGCACTCATCAAGCACTATGAGGTATTGGACGAGTCGATGGATGTCTCACATGGCTGACACACTGGACGATCGCAGCAATTCGAAGACGTCAAGGGGAAGATCAAGGATCTCGAACCCCGCTTGACGAGGTTCAAACAAAACATCACCACGACCACGGCCAACGGAGACCCCGGAGAGACAGCGCGACGCAAAGAGTTGACCAGGTACGCCAGCCCATCCTTCGTCCTGCCCGCTCCTGCCAACAACCCTCATAGCGCATTGGAAGAGATCGAGAAACGATCACAGGCACTGCTATCGAAAGGTGTTGCGGCTCGGTTCGTAGATAAGGGCGAGGATTCCAACGAGGTGGTGAAGCTCGTCGAACGACTCCAAGAGGCGATTGCCGTCTATCAAGTGAGCTGGTACTGGATCGCTGTACCGACCACTACTGATATAGGCAACAGGTCTCGCAACAGCAAGCGATATACGACCAAATCACTGGTCTCACTGTAAGAGTACTTCGGCTCGTTCTAGCCCGTCACAATAATGACCGATTCTCTTCTCAAGTCGTCCTTTGATACTCTCTTGAAACTCCACGAGGTAATATGATACAGTAAGTTCATTACGGCACTGGCTGACATCTGACCAGCGATCCCCGCCGGTAAAGGACAAGTTGGATTCTGTTGTGGCTCGGTTAGAAAGGTTGTGCTCGGAGGATAGTGACGATGCACTCCAGGGTGACAACGGGGAAGAGCGATGGGCAAAGCTATTCGAGTAGGTGGTCGCGATAAATTTGGAGCCACAAATATACTAATCCTCTCCTAGCGCTCTCAGGCCGATCAGGGATACGGCCGTCGCCCTCCATGATCGCGTCAACACGCAGGATACGAGGAATGTCAAAGCGACATTCTGGCCGTGTCCGAAATGGTGGAAGATATCCGGGACGCACTCCTCGAGTACCAAGTTGGTGGTGAACACTCACGCGCAGCTGCTGTGTTACTAACAATGCGATGGTTCAACAGACAACCCAGCAGCGAGCTATATACGACCAAAGTTGCAAACTGATTGTGAGTTGCCCAAACCGCCTGTTGAGAAGGTGTCTGATGTCGATCCCCGGCTGTAGGATGCCGGTTAGGACATGAATGTTTCCCTCCCAACATGAGCTAACCTGTGTTTATACAGCCCACCTGTCAGTGTTGAACGGGTGTCGCCGTGCCTGTGGTGCTGGATACAAACACGGAAATCGCCAAGGCTGTCTCAGGGGCACGCGAGAGACCGTCCTGGAAGAGATTGAATTGTGGACCAAAGATTTCAACAAGTGTCCCGTCTTCTGGCTTAACGGGCTTGCTGGGACGGGAAAGTCAACAATCGCTCAGACCATCACTGAACGTTTGTTTGCTGAAGGCCTCCTGGGAGCCTCCTTTTTCTGTTCACGAGATTTCAAAGACAGGAGTGACCTACACTTCATATTTCCCACCCTGGCCTTCCAGCTGGCCCACAAATACCCTGACTTTCAAACTCACCTTGTGTCACTTCTCCAGTCAAACCCAGATGTTGTTGATGAGTCACTGTACAGCCAGATGGAAAGGTTGATTGTAGAGCCACTTCAGTCCACTGACATTTCAACTGTCATAGTGATTGATGCCCTTGATGAGTGCAAGGACAATGAACCAGCATCTGCAATTCTCTCTGTGTTGGGTCGGCTTGTTGAAAAGGTTCCCAGAGTCAAGTTTTTTGTCACTGGGAGACCTGAACCCTGGATCAAGACTGGATTCCGTCTCCCCCTCCTTGCAGATGCAACTGATGTCTTTGTTTTACACAATGTCCACCCAACCCTGGTTGATGAAGATATCCAAATCTTTCTGAAACATGAACTCTCTGAACTTGCACAAAAACACCAGCTTTATGGGTGGCCAACTGATGAGAGTGTGACTCTCCTGTGTCAACGGGCAGGGGGTCTCTTTGTGTATGCTGTCGCAACCATAAATACCTTGCCAAAAGGTTCTACCTCCCTGAAAAGCAGCTTGAAACAATTATCAGCTTTCCAGACAATACTGGTTATGAGGGAAAGACAGCCCTTGATTCTCTATACCTTTGGATCCTTGAGGAATCCTTCAGCATAGATGACCCTGTCATTGATTCAAATGTTCAATCTGTCATTGGTGCTGTTGTCCTGCTTGTAAACCCACTCCCACCATCAGGGATCGCTGAACTTGTGGGTCTGGATGCCAGGGAGGTTTTACCCATCCTCACATCAGTCCAGTCACTACTTGTACTTGATGAAGATCCCACCCAACCTGTGAAGTCATTCCACAAGTCATTCCCTGATTTCATCACCAATCCCACCCGTTGCACCAACACAAGGTTCTACATTTCCCCTGAACACATACAGTTGGAACTCCTCATGAACTGCCTGAGAGTGATGAATGAAGGCTTGGCAAAGAACCTCCTGTTACTACCTGACTATGCCTTGAACTCAGAGGTCAAGGACCTACAGACAAGAATTGAGAACTGTATCAGCATTTCACTACAGTATGCCTGCCAATTCTGGCACCACCACCTCCCCAACAGTGGGGGGGATGTTGCCAGTGTCATTTCCAGTCTTGATGTCTTCTTGAAGGAGAAATTCCTTACCTGGCTGGAGGTTGTTAGTGTCCTTGGAGTCACAAAGGGAGCAATCATTGCATTAGGACAGTTGGTCCCCTGGATACAGGAGGTTTATTTTTGCTTTTCCATATTATCCTCTGGTACTAATGTGTGCAATGGATCAGATTGCCAGTAATGAGGAGCTCCTCAATACTGCCAGTGATTGTTTCAAATTTGTGACCAAGTTCTTTGAGCCTATCAATCTCTCAGCTGTCCACATTTATCACTCTGCACTGGAGTTATCCCCTCTCTCATCAATTGTTCGGAGGTTATACTACTACCAACAACACACTACCTCCCCAAGAGTGGTAGCTGGGACTCCAGATTCATGGGGTGAGACTGTCAGCATTTCCAACACATACAAGTGGGGATCTACCACTTGGTCACCATGTGGCCAGTTTGTTGTTGCTGTTGTTCAAGATGCTGTGGAGATCCGAGATGCACTCTCCTCTGAGCTAGTTTCCACCTTTACTAAACCCGCCACTTACTGTGATTGTGGACTTGCCTATTCACCAGATGGTCAATCCCTTGCCTGTCTCTCTGATATTCTTGTGATTTGGGACATCCAAACTGGTGGGGCAGCCAAAGAAATTCAATACAACATATGTGATTGCTCAATAGTGTGGTCATTAGATGGGAAGAAGGTTGGCATGACCAAGGGCACAACTGTCCATGTGTATGATGTTGCCTCAGGTACAACCTGTTCCCCTGGTACACTTCGGTCAAATGATAGACTACATATCTGGGCCCACAACAGATCCTTTCGGATCATGGCAACAGAAGTGAAACACCAGGTTTTGACCATCATTATCTTTGAGGTTGGGTTGGGTCTCACCAAAGTTGAATCATTCCAAATTGGGTCATGGGAACAGGATCGCTGTGTTGGGTCCTTCTCACCAACAACCTATCAAATTTCCGTTTCAACTTGCAATTGGCTCCACATCTTAGACATTCAGAATTCAGAGTATTTGTTAGAGGAAGGAGGAGGGATCTTTGACTCCCACTGCTTCTCCTCTGATGGGAGTCTATTTGCAGCTTCCCTGAATGATGTTGCCCATATCTGGCAATGTATTTCTGGTTGCTATACCCACTGGAGGAAGTTTTCAATTCAGAACCAGATATTCTGCTGTAATTCCCCCCTTTTATTCTCACCAACCTCACCATCAATCTTGGGTCGTTTCAATGATGTTCTCCAGGTGTACCATTTTGGCAGTCCACCTATTGCTGATCACTGCAATATCTCCACACCACATGTCATCCTTTCCCCCTGTGGTACTTACATGGCAACTGCTCACAAGGGGGAAAGCACTATCACAATTACCAACCTCCTCTCACAAATCACTCCCCAGTTCATTGACACAGATGTGGGCATCCATACCTTTGCCATGACCGGTAATGTGCTCTCTGTGCGTAGTCCTGAAGGGCTCATTGCTTGGCAACTCACAAATAAAGGGTTTGTGGGTGGTGTTCTCAAAGACCAAAAGGTGGGCCATTGCAACAGCATCTGGAGATTACCACTACCCCTCTCCCTGGAGTTCACACTCAAAGACCAAACTGTGGCCATCAGGAACAGGCTGGATGGAAATATTGTTCATACCTACCACTCAGTGACTGGGGAGGTACTTGAGCCTGTGCCACCACACCTGCTCTTTGGCAACCATTTCTATTCTCATGATGAGATGTCTATTGGTAAACACTATCTGCACTACCATGGACTGGATGAGTGGGTCCCATCAGAAGGTGATTGGCTGGTTTCAATGGGCAACTTACAGGAGGGCTGGGTAAAGGACTCTGAAGAGAAGCACCGGATGTGGATACCCGTTGAGTGGAGAGCACATAAACCCAACATGGGAGGCTGGCTCTCTAATATTACAGCCCTGTGGCTCAATCCATCCACTGGAACTGTTATCATTATACTCCAGCCAGGTTCCCTCCACCAGATCCGACCCAGAATGTCCTGAGCTCACATTGTATGACAGCTTTGTGGCACCTTTGTTTAGTTTTCAGACATATATAGGGGGTACAACAAAAATCACATCGTGTTCCCAGTTTCCCCCTAGTGTAGGCGGCATGACATGGATAACACAGTGTATCTGTTTCGTTTCGAACCCCAAGCACCCCAAGTGCCCGCAACACTGACCCTCAGTCAGGTACAGTGGCACCCGGTTGCCCTGCTCCAGAGTGGAGGTACCTGCGCTTCTACCGTCCGCGCCGACCCACGGAGCTTGGTCATGGTGTCTCTGATCACCATCATTCAACTACCAAACAGTATGTAAGATGGCCAGGGATTGCGACCTACACAACGCTCTGGTGGGCGTTGACGCGTGTGCTTCCAGGCTGTATACTCGTACTCACCCTAAGTCGCATCCAGTGGACAAGGTTTCCACGATCTGAGGTGCAGAGGACCCCCGCTGGTGCGAACTGAGTTGTGTATAGCAAAAATTGGGTGGTATCTACACCGCCGGGTAGGTAAGATCGCAACTCCCGGAAAAGCACCTTCCGGCTCGTCCCCAACGGGATTACAGACCAACTTCCAAAACGATTCGGCGCTCACCGTGCGCCTACACAAACACTGACCCCGGGGAATCTAGCCATGAATGGCGAACAGATCTCCAACACAACATCTTCAGGCATAACAAACATCAAGTGCGCTCCAGCGCGGCCACTCTCGGCTTCGTGATCTCTAGCCCTACATAGACAAAATAGAAATCCAGATTTAGTGCCTCCGTACATAACAAAGGGAGAGACAAGGACCCCACAATGACAAGGTTTAAGTACACCCTTCATGCTCGACTTGGGCACATCATCGCTCAGGCGCAAGGCCCCAACCCAACAATGGGTGACGTGGACCTCAATTCGCCTTCCCCGTTCGGCGAAGAAAACGATCAGAGGTGTCGACCGGGCCGTGAACCAAGTCTACGATCTGGTCCATGGTTGGTATCGACGAATTGGTGGAAGAATTGACGTCACGGTCCCAGTGGTGTCGAAGTATTGAGGCTCGACTCCGGGCGAACCTCAACTCTGAGGGATCGGAGTCCAAGAGTGCATCATTCCCATCAACGCTCGCGTCGTCCTTGATATCCGACTTGTCCAACGTTCGGGAGGGTGATGTGTGTAAAGTAAGAGATCCCACACAGCTTGGGGTCGTGACGTGTTCGTGGTGTAAGGACCGGGAACCCACCCTATGTAGAGGAAGTACAACGCTACTCGGCGCGTCGCACATAACGCATTTCACCACCCTCCTTTTTATCATCGCCACTGAACCTTATATGGGAATCTGAACGCTTGCAGTCGCCGAGGGTGGCGGTTTGGGCGAAGCGATACCCTCGTCCCCATCGTCCAGATCTTCGTCGACAACCTCGCTTCCCGGAGTCTCTTTGATCAGCGTAACATTCAGGACCTCGTTGAGTGCGGGTTTGTCGGGAGGCACCAGGAACAACTATACGTGAGCGTTACAACACAACCGTCATGGTGCGGGATGGCGGCTTACTGTTCCTGAAGGAGGTACTCTGAATGAGCACTAAACACTTTTGCGCAGGTATAAATATATTGCTTGAAATCTGAACGCTCCGGAGGTCCTGCCACTCCCCATCCCTTCACCTGGTCCTCGACTTCGTGCACTGTTCTCTGGGTTGACACCACCTCTGTTCCTTGACAACGCCGCAGCGGCCTTTGTGGCTGTAGGATAAAACCGCAAGGGCCGGGTGCCTGGGGGGGGGGCTCAGACATGATGAAAAGGGTTAAAAGTAAAAGGTATGATTCATGTCAGATTCTGTGCGCGTGCTGCGTGTATTCCGTAACTCTCCCAACCGCAATGATTCAAGCCGTTGGAGGGTCCGGGGTTTGGGAATGGGTGAACCTGACTCCTACTGAAAGTATCTGAAAGGCGGGTGGGTCGGTGGGTATCGGGACACCGAAGTGGACGGTACCGTGCAGCTATGCGAGCAGAGTTCGGTGTCAGATCTGGTCATTATGTTCCCTTGTGGAACAGAGAACACCTTCAACGATGCGCCGCTTCCCATCACGTACGTGGTCGTTGTGGTGCGGAATTTGTAGGGGTGGGCATCGAGTCTTGCATGCGGTTAACCTCCGGTCGGATGAAGACGAGGCCTACATTGGAGCCCTCAGTAACTCACTTCGTTCAGGTGCTATTGACCTAACCGAAGTTTGTGACCCGCCAGTGGCCGTGTCGTCGTTGCCGGAGGGATATACTTCGTACCCAACCCATATAACCTCGGAACAACTTGAACACGCAATCAGATGCACACATCTTCCTCTCTAATGCTATACCGTCTACCGCATCAGCAGTTATACGTCCAGACTTGACCGAGATCCTCAAAGTCTTCGAACGAGACGCTGTGGGCTGGTCGGCTCCGCGACGGTGAGAGGTGGGAGCGGGAGGAGAGTTTGGAATCGTGTTTGTTCGGGATTCTGGGGGAAACAGGGTGGTGGATGCCTCTCTGAGCGAGCCGATGTCGATATCCGCTTGAGTGGGGTGGTCCTTGGTGGGGTCTGATTTGTCGGGATGGTGGGAGAGGAGAAAGCGGTGATAGGATGCCTTGATCTCCGCTGGAGATGCTGCTTGAAAGATTTGGAGGGGTTCTCAGTGGCTGAGAAGAGTCGCGTAAGTTCGGCAAGTCCCGTCGGACGAGATTTGGACATACGGATTCCATGCTCGCACGTCGAGTTGGGAGAACGGGCTCGACGGTCGTGAGCGTGACGTGTCTCTCTTGACCACCCCCACGTCCGAAACGTCATGACCGCGCAGCTTGGTTCCACCCACACCGGGTCGCTCAGCACACCAGCATCGTCAGTGAACTTGAACCTGAACTCACCACACTCACCTAAATCCACAGCCAGCCTCAACGGACTGCACAAAGAAACAATCGACTCCCTTGAAAAACAGATCGATTTTCATGTCGGCGAGACTAACCGACTGAGATACGCCCTGAACCTACACGTCCCCAGCGTCTCCCGTCTATTGACGGAACTTTTGTCACAGGTGTTTCTTCACGTCGTCCGGTCTAGCCTCCAAGGCGGTGACACGTATTTCGCTCGCGGAACGTTCGACTTCCGCCTAGTCTCCAAGCGTTGGAATGAAGTAGCCGTCGGTTTCCCCCGCCTTTGGAGTTTATGGGTCGCAGGTGCCATCAAAGCGTGGCCTTTGTTCAACTCTCGTTCGAAAGACGGTCCCCTCACCCTGACGTGGCGACCCCACCTCTCCGCCTCCGCCCGAGATATCATGATGGCCCCCGCAATCCCAAGAAGAACTTACGGACTCGACTTTAGTGGTACCGGTGACCAGTTGAGCTACTTCTTGGGCGTCTTCGATTCAAACCCTCCCTCAAACCTCTCATCCATTCGGTTGCAAGTAAACCCATACGATGGACGCGAACCCCAAGGGTGTCTTGCCCGTCTCCTTTCTTTACCTCTCCCAAAACTCTCGACACTCAACATCGGGAACTTCCTACCCAACCCATCCTCCCCCATTTTCACGACCTCCAAGCTCATTTCATTGAAGCTCTTCCTTCCCTACCAAAAGGAGGGTCGTTATACCCTGGCTCAGTTCTCCGAGATTCTTCAACAGCACCCAACACTTCAAGAGCTGGACTTGAATCACGGGGCAATACCCCTACCCGGTGTACCAGGGACATCGGCTCCCGTCGTCCTTCCGCGATTGGCTATTCTTCGACTTCATGGCACGAGTGGGCCCATCCTTGGGCTCATGGATCTCATTGGCACGTCCTCCCCCCTCCACAACATCGTCATCCACTTCTGCCACGCCACGAATTCTACTGTCGCGGATATTACCAAGACCATGGAGACGATACTCGTGCCATATTACAACCGCCAGGACCTGGATCACCCTCGCGAAGTCCGCAGCCTTGCCATTTCGATGAGAGGATCCCTCCTGACCTACGACGCCAGGTCTCACTCTACTCCTACATCCAACCTCGAGCTTCAGTTCAGATTGTCGGGCGGGCTTGTACTTCACAACCTGGCGGAGGAAACCTTTGCCTTTTTCCCCTCCGGCAATATACGGGAGTTCAGCATCCGAGAGTTGACCCTTACTCGCGAGATGGTCTGGAAGATGGGGGACCTTTTGCACCTGCGGTTATACCACCAACATGGCCACGTCCTCTTGCTGGCGTTAGATGCATTGTCTCTTGGAGATCAAGGTGTGTCCGCAGAATCTACCGAGAAGAAATTAGACAACTTACACACATGCAGATGAGTACCCCTCTCCAAAACTGGAGTCATTGACGTTATCAGACCTCAATATCTTCTTCGGCCGAGAGCAGGAACTCTTGGATCTCCTGGAGGAGAGGCGTGATCACAATCTTGGCTTGAAAAAAGTAGGAGTTCGATCATGCCGCGTGCATGGGTTTGAGGATGAGCTGAGAGAGCTAGTTGAGGAGGTTGAGTGGGACAATGTGATGGTGGAAGACCCAGGCTCAGACCAAGACTCAGACTCAGAGTCATACGACGGGTGGTTAGGTAATACCGTTCATATGAGCTCCCGAATTTGTGACTCTCCTTTCGATCCAGACGATACGGATGCGTGCGAGAAGTATCATAGTTACATGACTGAATAAACGACACAGATGCGTCCGCGAAGGGCCGTTAACCCCTACTGCGTCGAGAATGGTTCGAATTCATTTTGGTGAAGGTTGTTCTGAGTTTTGAGTCCCACGGCGAGTTGTCCAGGGGACATACAAACATCCACTGCCCGTCTATGGAGCAGGGTGGGGAGATGATGACAATGGTCGACAGATGTTCGTAGTAGCAGACCACGCCTGCGATTGCTTTTGAAGCTAACCCCGTGGATTGACTCTCCGGACAAGTCACCAAACCGAACGAATAGAGCACGGCGAGATAGTAGAACTCATGGCTAGGGACGAGTCTCCTTTGGCTCGAGCAGTGCAGGTCGAGATTCGGTCCTCGAGGAGTGATTCAGATCAATTTTTACTAGAGTGGATCCAAGATCCTCCGTGTCCGACCGTTTGGGATATCCTCACAAAGTAGAGACTGTTGGTCGGGCGAGCGATCGTCCTGCACAACGGCTGTCGCAGCATTCGTAGGTGTCAGGGTGAGGGTTACATACAGCTATTTGCGTTTCGATAGACCGCCTCTGTACAGAATTCGCTGTTTACCTATTGATCGCATCACTTGGGGCCCGGCAGCCCGGCATTGCGGCATTGAGCGGCCCCGATTCCAAGTCCTGGCGGGCTGGTAACTTGGCCAGCCCATCCACCCCTTGGCCTGTTAGGCCTTATCAACCACGTTCATGGTAGGG
>Ga0307511_10003377_pt1 | contig 16428 bp, 14 predicted proteins | sample 13_EM_MG_FD_200266 | JGI IMG/M metagenome (GOLD analysis project Ga0307511, IMG submission 200266) | Populus trichocarpa ectomycorrhiza microbial communities from riparian zone in the Pacific Northwest, United States - 13_EM | ecosystem: Host-associated > Plants > Roots > Unclassified | place... | reverse complement strand
CAAGCTTCAGAAGCTGCTCGCCCTTCCCGCCTTTTCCACCCTCCTCGCCGGCCTGTTGCTGCTCGCCGCTCCGCAAGCCCACGCCAACCTGATCACCAACGGCGACTTTTCCGGTTTCGGCACCGGCTGGACCCTCACCCAGGGCAACAGCTGCAGCGCTGTCGGCTTCGTCACCGGCAACCCCGGTATTGCCGCCAAGCTCAATGCCTGCGGCGGCATCGGCGCCGACCCGGGCTCCGACCCGCGCGTCAGCCAGACGGTCAGCGGCCTGACCGTGGGCAATACCTATGTACTGCAGTGGGATGAAGCGCTGTACGACACTTCCAACCCCGACTCCCTGGCCTCCTTCGGTGTGTACCTCAACAATGTGCTGCTTGTCGCCAATGGCAGCAACACCATCAACTGGCAGACTTATTCGCAGTCCTTCGTCGCTGCCGCCAGCACCATCACTTTCACCTTCGCCGCCGAGATCAACAACACCGACATCTCGTACAAGCTCGACAATATCTCCCTGAACAGCGACGTGCCCGAGCCCGCCTCCCTGGCCCTGTTCGGTCTGGCCCTGGCCGGCATCGGGCTGGCGCGCCGCCGCAAGGGTTAGGAACCGCGGCACGGTTGCGCCGCAGGCAGCAAGCGGGGCCCGGTAAAAGCGACCCCACCGCCCGGGTTGGGAGGGGCGAACCAGGAACCCATTCAAGGGGCCGCGAAGAGCGCGGCCCCTTTTTTTATGAGGTACGGTTGACCATCTTGGAAAATATTTGCCCCGCCCCTCCCGGCGAGGTTGCGGTATCGCGGCTTGTCCCGGCAATTCACCTTAATTAACAGTTTCCCTTACGTATTGTTGCTAGCATCATGGCTTGCTTCGAACCGGGAAAGGTTCGCAAGCAAGGCCGCCGATGCTCCATGGCCCGGCGGATACGATCCCGGCAACTCTATCCTTTAGGAAACTGCTTTGAAGAAACTTACCGCTTCCCTCTTGCTCTGCTTCGCATTGCCGTTCAACGCCATGGCAGTGGGCGCCATCGCTGTCGATGATGAAGCGGGCGACATGAACGCCGGCTACGGCATCGCTACCGGCGAAGACGGCGAAGCTTCGGCCAAGCGCGCCGCCGTCAAGGCCTGCAAGGACAGCGGCAACAGCAACTGCAAGCCGGTGGTGTGGTTCAAGACCTGCGGCGCCTATGCGGCCAATACGAAGGTCTACGGCATCGGCTACGGTGCCTCGAAGGAAGTGGCCTCCAAGATGGCCAAGGACGCTTGCGGCGAGAACAGCTGCAAGATCGTCGTCGCCGACTGCGAATAAGCGGCCCGACGCGTTGCTTGCGTGGGCGCTGCGCGCCCGCGAAAGCCCGCCGCGCTTGATGCGGCGGGCTTTTTGTTTTTTGCGCCCGGGGAAATGCCGCATTGCCTCGCGATGGACGCGATAAGAATCGGCGACTCCCGCAAGAATTGCCGTCCCCTGGATAGTGCTGGCCCGGGTGGGGTCTGGAATGGGCGGCTACCCCAAACGCGATTGGGGTTTGGCCCTGGCCCGCGAGTTTTTAATCCAGCGAGATATTCCCGCGCTTGATCAGCTGGTCATAGAGCACCGAGCGCACTTCGACCTGGCGTTTGACCTCGGCGCCGGTCCAGGTGATGGGCTCGAAGACGAAGCTGTCGAGGCGGGCGCGGATGTCGGGGTCGGTGAGGGCGCGGGCGACGCTGGCGCCGACCTTGTCGCCGATGGCGCTTGGCGTGCCCTTGGGGGCGAGGACGACGACGAAGCCGCTGACGTTCGATTCAGGCGGGCCGCCGGCTTCGCCGACGGTGGGCACGTTGGGGAACTGGGGGACGCGCTTGGGGGCGGCGATGGCGATGTAGCGCAGCTTGCCGCTGCGGTAGATGCCCTGGCTGGAGGCGATGGTGCCGAAGGCCCAGTTGAGTTCGCCGGCGCCGACGTTGGCGTAGAGTTGGGAGATTTCCTTGAAGGGGACGTGCTGCATCTGGATGCCGGTGAGCACTTCGAGCTGCAGGGCGCCGAGGTGACCGGGGCTGCCGACGCCCCAGGAGCCGTAGTTGATCTTGCCGGGGGCGGCCTTGGCGGCCTTGATCAGGTCGCTCATGTTCTGCCACTTGGAGTCGGTGGGCACCGCCACGAAGAAGGGGGTGTTGAACAGGGTGGCGACTGGCTCGAACTGCTGGAACGGGGCGAAGTTTTTCGATTTGTAGAGCAGCGGCAGGGCGGACATGTGCTCGCTGTCGAGCTGCAGGAGGGTGTAGCCGTCGGGGGCGGCGCGCTTGGCGGCGTCGATGGCGATGAAGCCGGCGGCGCCGGGGCGGTTGTCGACGATGACCGGCTGACCCCATTGCTTGGAGACTTTTTCCATCACGATGCGCAGCACGGAGTCGGGGCCGCTGCCGGAGGGGAAGGCGGTGATGACGGTGACCGGGCGGGTGGGGTAGTCGGCGCTTTGCGCGTGGGCGGGGCTGCCCAGGGTGGTGAGTAGCGCGCCGAGCAGGGCGGCGGCGCCGAGCAGCGCGGGCCGCAGGGCGCGGCGGATGGTGGGGGTCATGCGTGTCTCCGGTGATTTGTTGTGGTGTTGCCATACGCACGGCGGGCGCGGTGGCATTTGCCGGATGCTGCGCTGCCGATCGGCTACATGATACGGCAGGGGCGCTGGGGGCGGCGGCCGGGGCTGTGTTAAACTGCGGATTCAACTTCCACGCACGGGTTTTGCCCCACGGGTTTGCCTGTGTGTCAGGGGGAGTAGCTACGAGGCGGCGCCTTTGGTGTTTCAGGTGGCCGCCTTGCGACTGGTTCGTCAATACGGACGCCCGAGAGGGCTGCCCGGACCAGCCGGCAGTGATTGCCGTTAACGCGCCAGTCACTGCAAGCGAGACCTTGGTGGCCGCTGTCATTGGCTCCAGGGCTTGCGCTCCCCTGTTCCCCGATGCTGTGTGCCGCTGGGTCTTTTATCCCTGAGCGCATGGAGTGTTGCATGGAACCCGAAATCTTTTCCCTGGCTTTTCTGTCCGCGCTGGGCGCGATCATCATGATCGACCTGGTCTTGGCGGGCGACAACGCGATCGTGATCGCGCTGGCGGCGCGCAATCTGCCGCCGAGCATGCGCAAGAAGGCGATACTCTGGGGTACGGTGGGCGCGGTGGTGGTGCGCTCGCTGATGACCCTGGTGGTGGTCTGGCTGCTCAAGGTGCCCGGCCTGCTGCTGATGGGCGGCTTGCTGCTGCTGTGGATCGCGGTCAAATTGCTGGCTGACGAAGGCGGCGAGGTTGGCCACGAAAGCAGCAGCAGCTTCTGGGGCGCGATGAAGACCATCGTGATCGCGGACGCGGTGATGGGCCTGGACAACGTGCTGGCGGTCGCCGGCGCGGCGCACGGCAACTACCTGCTGGTGGTGCTGGGCCTGGTGATCAGCGTGCCGATCGTGGTGTGGGGCAGCGGGCTGATCCTGAAGTGGATCGAGCGTTTCCCGGCCATCATCTACGCGGGCGCGGCGGTTCTCGCGGGTACCGCGGTGAAGATGATCCTCTCCGAACCCATCGTCAAGGCGCGCATCGGCGCGTACGAGGACTGGGCCTGGCTGGCGTATGTGCTGCTGATCGGCGCGGTGCTGGGCGTCGGCCGCCTGCTCAAGGCCAGGGGCCGCGACAGCGGCGCGGCGAGCGCCTGAGCCGGGCATGCGCCCGATCCTGACAGGCGCCCGATCCTGACAGGCGCCCAAGGGGCGGGGGGCGCGGCCGGCTCCCGCATGCGGCGCGGTGCGTGCAGGGTGCGCCAAGGCGCACGTGCTCAGGCGGAGCGTCGCAGCGCGGCGTGGTGGCTGTCCTGCACCGTCAGGCGGGCGGCGGGCAGGATGGCGCGAAACGTCGATCCCTGCCCGAGTTCGCTTTCGATCTCCAGGCGCCCGCCGTGGCGCGCCAGCACGTGCTTGACGATCGCCAGGCCCAGGCCCGTGCCGCCGGTCTCGCGCGAGCGCGATTTGTCGACGCGGTAGAAGCGCTCGGTCAGGCGCGGCAGGTGCTCCGGCGCGATGCCTGGGCCGGTGTCGGTGACGCTGTATTGCGCGCCTTCGGGGTGCGGGGAGAAGCTGATGCGGATGGTGCCGCCGGCGGGGGTGTAGCGCACCGCGTTGGAGGCGAGGTTGGAGAACACGCTGCGCATTTCGTCCGGCGCGCCGCGCAGGGTGGCGGAGAAGGTGTCGAGCAGGATGGTGTGGCGCCCGTTCGAGAGCGCGCGGGTTTCGCTCGCCACCGTCTCCAGCAGGGGCTGCACGGCGATCTCTTCCTCGCGCGCCGGGTTCGCCTGCGTCTCGAGTTTCGAGAGGGTCAGCAGGTCCTCGATCAGGCGCTGCATGCGGCGGCTCTGGTCCAGCATCATCTCCTCGATGCGGGTGCGCTGCGCGGCGGGCACGTCGGGCTGCTCGATCAGCTGTTCGAGAAAGCCGCCGACCACGGTGAGCGGGGTGCGCAGCTCGTGCGAGACGTTGGCGATGAAGTCGCGGCGCATCTTCTCGACCTTGACAAAGGGCGTGATGTCGCGCGAGAGCACGATGCGGCGCGTTTCCTGGAAGGGCAGCATCTGCACCGAGAGGGTCATCTTGCCGGTAGGGTCGCCCAGCACCAGGGGTTCGCGGAAGTCGGCGCGCACCAGGTATTCGGTGAACAGGGGCTGGCGCACCAGGTTGGCGATCAGGTAGCCCTGGTCGCGCGCCAGGTCGATGCCGAAGTGGCGGCAGGCCGAGGGGTTGCACCACTCGATGCGGTCGCCCTGGTCGAGGATGATGATGCCGTCGGGCAGGGCGCTGGAGGCCTCGATGAAGCGGTTCAGGGTCTCGGCCACTTCGCCGCGCCGCTTGTCGTCGCGGCGGCGCGAGCGGCGCAGTTCGGCGAACACCGTCTCCCAGGCGCCGTAGCCTTCGGGCAGGTCCTCGGTGTGGTCCATGCTTTCGCCGGGGCGCCGCAGCCAGGTCTCGACCCGGCGCAGGTAATAAAGGTGAAAGCCGATCAGCAGCGCCAGGCCGGCGAGGGCGACGAGGTAGCCCCAGGGAGTGCCCCAGATGTATTCCGCCATCGCGGCGAGAAAGCCGATGACGGCGAAGCGGAACCAGACCGGATACCAGAAACGCGACAAATGAAGACCCGCGGGCAAAGCGCCCCGAAGAAGGCTCAAGGTTGGGCGCGAAGCCTCAATTATCGCTGCTTATCAGCTTTCGCTGCCGGTGCGGGCCAGCCGGTAGCCGGCGCCGCGGACGGTCTGCACCAGGGATTCGGCGCCGTGCGTGCCCAGGGCCTTGCGCAGGCGCAGGATGTGCACGTCGACCGTGCGCTCCTCGATGAAGGAGTGGTCGCCCCACACCTGGTCGAGCAGCTGGGCGCGCGAGAACACGCGCTCCGGGTGGGCCACCAGGAACTTGAGCAGCTTGAACTCGGTGGCGCCCATGTCGAGCAGCTTGCCGTCGGCGCGCGCCTCGAAGCGCGAGGGGTCGACGGTGAGCATGCCGTAGCCGATCGGCTCTTCGGCGTGTTCCGGGGCGCGGCGGCGCAGCAGCGCGTTGACCCGCGCCACCAGCTCGCGCGGGGAAAACGGCTTGGTGATGTAGTCGTCCGCGCCGGCGTCCAGGCCGGTGATCTTGTCGCCTTCTTCCGCCTTGGCGGTGAGCATGATGATCGGCAGGCCCTTGGTGCGCGGGTCGGAGCGCAGCGAGCGCGCCAACTGCACGCCGGACTCGCCGGGCATCATCCAGTCGAGGATCACCAGGTCCGGCAGGGCATCGCGGATCAGGTCGCGCGCGGTCTGGGCATCCATCGCGCGCTTGAGTTTGTAGCCCTTCGGAGAGAGGGCGAACTCGAGCAGCTCGAGAATCGCCGGTTCGTCTTCCACCAGCAGCAGGGTCGTGTCCAGGCTCATGCGTCCATTATCCCGTAAAGCCCGCCTCGCGGTTTGTGTGATGTCATCATCCCAGTGCGGTGCTTTCCGGCTGGCCCGAGGTGTGGCGCACATCGGTGCCGCTGCACACGTAGATCACGTATTCGGCGATGTTCTTGGCGTGGTCGCCGACGCGCTCCAGGGCCTTGGCGATCCAGACGATGTCCAGGGCCGTGGAGATGGTGCGCGGATCTTCCATCATGAAGGTGATGAGTTCGCGCAGCAGGCTGCGGAATTCGTTGTCGATGTGCTTGTCCTGGATGACGATCTGCTGGGCGGCATCCGCGTCCATGCGGGCGAAGGAGTCCAGCGCGCCCTTGAGCATCGAGGAGGCCAGGTTGGCGGCCACGCGCACGTCCGAGAAGCCGGACAGGGGCACGATGCCGCGCTCGTGCATCTGCTTGGCGATGCGGGCGATCTTGGCGGCTTCGTCGCCGATGCGCTCCAGGTCGGTGATCGACTTCACCACCGCCATCACCAGGCGCAGGTCGCCGGCGGCGGGCTGGCGGCGCGCGATCAGGTGGGTGCAGCGGTCGTCCAGTTCGATCTCGAGCTGGTTGACGCGTTCCTCGGTCGCCTTGACACGGTCGAGCAGGGGCGAGCTGCCGTCGGCATAGCCGGCCAGGGCGCTGGAAACCTGCTCCTCGACCAGGCCGCCCATCTGCAGCATGCGGGTGCGGATCTCTTCGAGATCGGCGTCGTACTGCGTGGAAAGATGCTCTTTAGCCATGATTTTGTCTTTCGTTTCGCTCGGTTTCCATCGATCAGCCGAAGCGGCCGGTGATGTAGTCCTCGGTCTGTTTCTTCTTCGGCTGCACGAAGATGTCGTCGGTCTTGCCGAACTCGATCAGTTCGCCCAGGTACATGTAGGCGGTGAAATCGGAGGCGCGCGCGGCCTGCTGCATGTTGTGGGTGACGATCACCACCGTGTAGTCTTTTTTCAGCTCGGTGATCAGTTCCTCGATGTAGCCGGTGGAGATCGGGTCCAGCGCCGAGCAGGGCTCGTCCATCAGCAGCACTTGCGGCTTGATGGCGATGGCCCGGGCGATGCACAGGCGCTGCTGCTGGCCGCCCGACAGGCCGTTGCCGGACTGCTTGAGCTTGTCCTTGACCTCGTTCCACAGCGCCGCCTTGGAGAGGGCCCATTCGACCCGGTCTTCCATTTCGGAGCGGTTCAGGCTCTCGAACAGCTTGATGCCGAAGGCGATGTTGTCGTAGATCGACATCGGGAAGGGCGTCGGCTTCTGGAACACCATGCCGACCTGGGCGCGCAGCAGGCCCACGTCGCGCTTGGTGGTGAGCAGGTTCTCGCCGTTCATCATGATCTCGCCTTCGGCGCGCTGCTCGGGGTAAAGCTCGAACATGCGGTTGAAGGTGCGCAGCAGGGTCGACTTGCCGCAGCCCGAGGGACCGATGAAGGCGGTGACGCACTTCTCGGGAATGGCCAGCGAGACGTTGCGCAGGGCGTGGAAGCCGCCGTAGTAGAAGTTCAGGTCGTTCACCATCAGCTTGGACGGGAGCGCGCCGGTGGGGCTGGAAGCGGCAATCGGTTCGGCAACAGTATTCATGGTTTATTTGGAACGCGAAAGAATGAATCGGGCGACGATGTTGAGCAGCAGCACGGCGGCGGTGATCAGGGCGGCGCCGCCCCAGGCCAGGCGCTGCCAGTCCTCGTACGGGCTCATGGCGAACTGGAAGATCACCACCGGCAGGTTGGCCATCGGCGCGTTCATGTTGGAATTGAAGAACTGGTTGTTCAGCGCGGTGAACAGCAGAGGCGCGGTCTCACCCGAGACGCGGGCGATCGCCAGCAGCACGCCGGTCATGATGCCGGCGCGCGCCGCGCGGTAGCACACCATGGTGACCATCTTCCACAGCGGGCAGCCCAGGGCGACGGCCGCTTCGCGCACCGAGTTCGGCACCAGTTTCAGCATGTCGTCGGTGGTGCGCACCACCACCGGGATCACGATCAAGGCGAGGGCCAGGGCGCCGGCCCATCCGGAGAAGTGCCGGACCTGCGCGACGTACACCGTATAGACGAACAGGCCGATGATGATCGAGGGGGCCGACAGCAGCATGTCGTTGAGAAAGCGCGTGGAGGAAGCCAGCCAGGAACCGCGCCCGAATTCGGCGAGATAGGTGCCGGCGAGCACGCCGACCGGGGTGCCGATCAGGGTGCCGGCACCGACCATCATCAGGCTGCCCCAGATCGCGTTGGCCAGGCCGCCGTCCTTGGCGCCGGGCGGCGGGGTCATCTGGGTCAGGATCGAGGGGCGCAGCGCCGAAGCGCCTTCCCACAGCAGGGTGGCGAGAATCCACGCCAGCCACGCCAGGCCGTAGATCAGCATCGCCAGGGACACGCCCATCAGCACGCGGTTCTTCAGGCGGCGCGACTTGTAGATCGGGTTGTCCTCCGAGATCGCGGTGTTCAGCACGGCGCTCATGAACGCGCCCCTTCCTGGCGCGCCAAGCGCGACAGCATCAGCTTGGAGAAGGCCAGCACGACGATGGTGATGAGGAACAGGATCAGGCCCAGTTCGATCAGCGCCGAGCTGTACAGGTCACCCACCGCTTCGGTGAATTCATTGGCCAGGGCCGAGGCGATCGAGTTGCCGGGAGCGAAGAGGGAGGGCGAGAGCTGGTGGGCGTTGCCGATCACGAAGGTGACGGCCATGGTCTCGCCGAGCGCGCGGCCCAGGCCGAGCATCACGCCGCCGACCACGCCGACCTTGGTGTAGGGCAATACGACCTGGTACATCACTTCCCAGGTGGTGCCGCCCAGGCCGTAGGCGGACTCTTTCAGCATCGGCGGGACCAGGTCGAACACGTCGCGCATCACCGCGGTAATAAAAGGGATCACCATGATCGACAGGATCAGGCCGGCGGTGAACATGCCGATGCCCATCGGCGGGCCGCCGAACAGCAGGCCCACGCCGGGGATGGCCCCGAAGGTCTTGATCATGAAGGGCTGCACGTATTCCATGAACAGCGGCGAGAACACGAACAGGCCCCACATGCCGTAGATGATGGAGGGAATCGCCGCCAGCAGCTCGATGGCGGTGCCCAGCGGCCGCTTGAGCCACTTGGGAGAGAGTTCAGTCAAAAACAGGGCGATGCCGAAGCTCACAGGCACGGCGATGATCATGGCGATGGCGGCGGTGACCAGGGTGCCGAAGATCGGCACCAGCGCGCCGAAGTTCTGCTGCACCGGGTCCCACTCGGCATTCCACAGGAAGGCGGGGCCGAACTTCATGATCGACATGCCGGAGCCGGCCACCAGCGACAGCATGATGGCGGCCAGCAGGCTGAACACCAGCAGGGCGGCGGCGCGCGTCAGGTTGGTGAACAGGATGTCGGCGAAGGCGTTGCCGGCGCGCTCGCGCGGTGCCGGCGGCACGGGGCGGGCACGGGCTTCCACGGACTCTTGGGTCTGGGAGATCGGTAGGGTCGCGGTATTCATTGGAAGGGGAGGGGAGGCGGGCCGTGAGGTTTTTAGGTGCTGCTGCATGGGGCCCGCCTGGGTGACGCGAAAGCCACCCTCCATGGGGAGGGCGGCATCTTTTTCTGCTTTTCCTTAGTACAGGCCCTTGCCGGACGCGTCCTTGATCTTGCCTTTCCACTCGGCCTGGATCTGCTTGACGACCGCTTCAGGCATCGGCACGTAGTCCAGCTCGGCGGCCATCGCGGCGCCGTTCTTGTAGGCCCAGTCGAAGAACTTCAGCACTTCCTTGGCCGACTCGGGCTTTTCCTGCGCCTTGTGCATCAGGATGAAGGAGGCGCTGGTGATCGGCCAGGAGGACTTGCCGGACTGCTCGGTCAGGATCACGCCCATGCCGGGGGTCTTGGCCCAGTCGGCGCCGGCGGCGGCGGCCTTGAAGGTGTCGTCATCGGGCATCACGAACTGGCCGTCCTTGTTCTTGACCGCGCCAAACGAGAGCTTGTTCTGCTTGGCGTAGGCATACTCGACGTAGCCGATCGCGCCGTTGATGCGCTGCACGTAGGAGGCGACGCCTTCGTTGCCCTTGCCGCCCACGCCGGTGGGCCACTTCACCGAGGTGCCTTCGCCGATGCTGCTCTTCCAGTCGGCCGAGGTCTTGGACAGGTAGTTGGACCACACGAAGGTCGTGCCCGAGCCGTCCGAACGGTGCACCACCGAGATGGCTTCGTCAGGCAGCTTCACGCCGGGGTTCAGCTGGGCGATCGGCGCTTCGTTCCACTTCTTGATCTTGCCGGCGAAAATCGCGGCCAGCACTTCGCCGGTGAACTTCAGTTCGCCCGACTTGACTTCCTTCAGGTTGTACACCGGCACTACGCCGCCCATGATGGCGGGGAATTGCACCAGGCCGTTCTTGTCCAGCTCTTCGCCGGAGAGGGGCATGTCGGAAGCGCCGAAATCGACGGTCTTGGCGGTGATCTGCTTGATGCCGCCGCCGGAGCCGATCGACTGGTAGTTCAGGCCCGTGCCGGTCGCCTTCTTGTAGGCGTCGGCCCACTTGGCGTAGATCGGGTAGGGGAAGGTCGCGCCGGCGCCGGTGATGTCGGCGGCCATCGCGCTCATGGCAAACGCGCCTGCGGCGATCGCGCCGGCGAGTTTGAGGGTCGTTTTGATCATTTGCGTATGTCCTTTCAGGGATTTTGCTTTTTGCTGCTCTGGTTTTCTAAAAACGCTTTTTCTTCAATCACTTGCGCTTGCTGTGCGGGGTTGCCCCCAGTTCATGGTTCAGCACTTTATGACGCCAATATTTCAGCTTCGTGACAGGCGGGCGGGTCGCTTGTGTTGTCCCGCGTGTTGTTCCGCGCGTTGCCCGCGTTGCCTTTTGGCTACTGGATCAGGCGTCCATCACCTCCCACCATGGTCACTTCGATGAGGCGCCCGCCGCCCGCCGTTGCACTGGCGTATTCGCTGATCAGGGCGGTCAGGCTGGTGTCCGGCAGGGCGGCCAGGGCGGCGGTGATGTCTTCGCGCTTCGGGTTCTTCATGGTCAGGCCGCGGCGCAGGGCCTCGATCATGGTCTTGGCGGCGATGAAGCCTTCAAGGGTCAGATGCGAGGGCGGCTCGTCGCGGAACTTGCGCATCGCGCGCACGTGCTCGCGCACGATCGGCACCGCCTCCTTCTGCGGCGAGGGCACCACCTGGGTGATCACCACGCCGCGCGCCGCTTGCGGGCCCGCGATCTCGATCAGCGCCGTGTGGTTGACCACCGAGAGCGCGCCGAGCGCGATGCCCAGGTTCTTGAACGCGAATACACGCACGAAGTTGCCCACCACCGTGGTGTCGCCCAGCACGATCACGGCCTGCGGGCGCTTGGCCTGCACCGCCTGGGCGACGCGCGCGGCGTCGCTGCCGGAATCGTCGATCGCCACTTCGCAGGCGAGCGGCCGACCCGCTTGCGCGGTGGCTTCGCGCAGCGCCGCCAGGCTGGCCTTCTGGTCCTCGCCGGGGGTGACGACGGCGCAGAACGAAGTCAGGCCGAGGCCGGAGAAGTGGCGAACCAGGCTGCGCGCCTCGTCGGCGTAGGTGGCGCGCATGGTCTTGACCTGGCGCTGCGCCGAGGGCAGGCCGGTGAGCGGGGCGAACACCACCACGTTCTGTTTCTCCGCGGTGCGTGCCGCGTCCAGGCTGCGCATGGTGGCATCGCCGATGTTGCCGAACAGCACGTCGGCGCGGCCTTCGCCGAGCAGCTCGGCGGCGGCGCGCGCGATCTCGGCGGGCTTGCCGCCACCGTCCTTGACCACGTGGACGATCTTTTTCCCGTTGATGCCGCCTTCGCTGTTGACCAGGTCGAAATAGGTCTTGGCGCCGGCGACGTAGTCGCGCCCGGCTTCCATCCAGGCCGGCGATTGGTCGATGATCTCGCCGACCACGATCTCGTTGCCGGCGGCCTGTGCCGTGGCTGCCGGCAGCAGGGCAGCCAGCGCGGCGCCCAGCACAACGGCGCGCCGCCAGCCTCCCCTCGTGAAACTAGTCATGAATGCTTGTCTTTTTAATCCGTCGTTGGCGGCCCCTCGCCGCACTTGCCCGCCCCGGCCGGTACTCGGTGTCGTCACGCGGTGTCGCCACTCGGTGCCGCTGCTCGGGGAGGCGCCAAGTTAAGATGGGCGCGTTACAGGCGGATGAATGCGGCGCCGGTTCGGCGGCCCGGTTTCACCGCGCTGTCACCGCCCGGGGTTATAAACGCGCCGTTTCCACCAAGGAGTTGCGGATGAACCTGATCCTTTGGCGCCACGCCGAAGCCGAAGACGGCAAGAACGATATGAAGCGCGCCCTCACCAAGCGCGGCCTGAAACAGGCCACCGTGGCGGCGGCCTGGCTGCACGCCAACCTGCCGCAGGGCGCGCGCATCCTGGTCAGCCCGGCGGTGCGCACCCAGCAGACCGCGCAGGCGCTGACCCTGGATTTCGAGACCGTGGACGCGCTGGCCCCCGACCATGACGTGGCCGACCTGCTGGCGGCGGTGGACTGGCCGCAGGGTGGGGGCGAGGCAGGAGCGATCGTGGTGGTCGGCCATCAGCCCACCCTGGGCCAGACCGCCGCGCTGCTGCTTTCCGGCGCCGAGGCCGACTGGAGCCTGAAAAAGGGGGCGGTGTGGTGGCTGGCCGCGCGCACCCGCGAGAACGAGGCCCAGACCGTGCTGCGGGCAGCCTGGTCCCCAGAATTCGCCATGTAAGATAAGATGTGGTGTCGGCCGCTGCGGATAGGCCGATTGTGACTTTGCTGAACTTTCGTGCCGTTTGCGTGTCTTTGCAATCTGTGTGCATGTCATTGAATCTTCATTGATTCTTCACCAAAGCGTCACAAGACTTACTTAACTTGCGGTCTGGCATCTGCCGGCTGGCAAAGGAAGGCGCATGAAAATCCAAACGTGGCAAAAACCACCCGCGGGCAATACCGGACGCGATAACAACAAGGATGTACACGGCAAGACCGAACCGGGCTACACGCTCTCGTTCGCCTCCGATGCCTCGGAGGTGGCCGAGGCCCAGCGCCTGCGCTACAAGGTGTTCGCCGAGGAGATGGGTGCCAAGCTGGCCAGCGCGCCGTCCGACGGCGCCCCCGGCTACGACATCGACGAATACGATATGCACTGCGAGCATCTGCTGGTGCGTGAAGAGACCGAGGGCAAGGTGGTGGGTGCCTACCGCCTGCTGCCGCCCGAGAACGCGCGCCGCATCGGCCGCCTGTATTCGGAAAGCGAATTCGACCTGTCGCGCCTGGACCACCTGCGCGCGCAGATCGTCGAGGCGGGCCGTTCCTGCGTGCACTGGGACCATCGCAACGGCGCGGTGATCATGATGCTGTGGACCGGCCTGGCGCGCTACATGCGCCGCTACGGCTACGAATACCTGATCGGTTGCGCCAGCGTCTCGCTGCGCGACGGCGGGCATGCGGCAGCCAACCTGTACGCTTCGCTCCCGCCCGAGGACTTCGTGGCGCCCGAGTACCGGGTGTTCCCGCGCGTGCCGCTGCCGTATGAAAAGCTGCGCACCAACGACGTCACCCCGGTGCCGCCGCTGGTCAAGGGCTATCTGCGTGTCGGTGCGAAAATCGGCGGGGCGCCCGCCTGGGACCCGGACTTCAATACCGCGGACCTGTTCACCTTCATGCCGATGAGCGGGATGAATCCGCGCTACGCGAAGCACTTTTTTTAAGGCGCGAGAATCGGTGAAAAAACGGCACGCCGGAGCGTGCCGTTTTTTTTATTTATTGCCCGGTGGATCGGCGCGGGCCTGCGTGGGGCCGCGCCGCCCGCCGCGGCCCCACGCGCCTAGCCTCAGGCGTGCCTGGGCGCCAGCTCGGTGGACCAGAGCACGGCGTTGTTCCAGTCCTTCAGGTAGACCTTCATCGCCGCGGTCCTGGCGTCGATGGCGATCTCACCAAAAAACTGCATGTTCGCCGAGGGTGCCAGATTGACCTGGCCGGGGGCCGGGGCCTTCTGGTACTTGACCTCGATGCCGAAGGTGTTGTCGGTGGGGTTGGGGCCGAAGGTGCCGGCGTGCAGCGGGCCGGAGACGAATTCCCAGAACGGGTCGAAGTCGGTGAACTTGGCGTTCGCCGGGCTGTAGTAGTGGGCGGCGGTGTAGTGCACGTCGGCGGTCAGCCACACGGTATTGCGGATGCGGTTGTGTTTGATGAACTTGAGCACCTGCGCGATCTCCAGTTCGCGGCCGGCGGCCGGGCCGTCGCCGTTGGCCACGGCTTCAAACAGGGTCTTGCCCTGCGCATCCTTGCCGTCGTCGACCTGCAGGCCGATCGGCATGTCGGAGGCGATCACCTTCCAGGTGGCTTTCGATTCCTTCAAACCCTTGGTGAGCCAGGCGATCTGGGCGGCGCCCAGGTATACCGACTCGCTGTTGATTTCGGTCTGCAGGTTGGTGGTGTTGGGGCCGCGGTAGGAGCGCATGTCGATGACGAAGATGTCGAGCAGCGGGCCGTAGGAAACCTTGCGGTAGACGCGCTCGGACTCGTCGGCGCCGTAAGGGCGGATCGGGCCGTATTCGAGGAAGGCGCGGCGGCCGCGCGCGGCCAGCAGGGCGACGTTCTTTTCCTTGTAGTTGGCGTTTTTCGACAGGTCCTTGGAGTCGGAGTAGTTATTGGTGACTTCGTGGTCGTCCCATTGCCAGATCTGCGCGACTTCGCCGTTGAAGCGGCGCACGTTGGCGTCCATCAGGTTGTAGCGGTGGGCGCCGCGGAATTCGTTCAGGGTCTCGGCGACCTTGGACTTCTCCTCGGTGACGAGGTTTTTCCACACCGTGCCGTCGGGCATCGCCACCTCGGCCTTGACGATGCCGTCGGCGTAGATGGTGTCGCCGCTGTGGATGAAAAAGTCGGGGTTCTGGGCGCGTATGGTCTCGTAGCACTTCATGCCGCCGGCGGCTTCGTTGATGCCCCAGCCCTGGCCGCAGGTGTCGCCGCTCCATGCAAAGCGGATGTCGCGGCGGGCGTTCGGGGCGGTGCGGAAATGGCCGGTCATCGGGGCCGACAGGCCGCCGCCGGTCAGGTCCTCGAAAGCGACACGATAGAAAATGTCCTGGCCGGCGGGCAGGCCGGTCAAGTCCAGGCGGGCGGTGTAGTCGGTGTCTTCCATCGCGTAGGGGCCGCGCACGCGCTGCACGTTGGAAAAGGAGGCCGTCGTAGACCATTCGACCCACATGCGCGCCGGGCGGTCGCTGCGGCTCCACACCAGGCCGCGGCCGGCGCCGATGTCGCCGGACTGCACGCCGGAGAGGATCTGCGGGCGCATCCGCTCGGACGTGATGACGGCCGGGGCCTGCGCCAGCGCCAGGCCGGACGTGAGCGCCAGACCGGGGAGGGCGGGCAGCGCCAGGGCCGTGGAGGATTGCAGGAAGCGGCGGCGGGTGAGAGTCATGCGGGTGCTCCGGTCTTGTTGGAATGAACCCCGCATGCTTGGGCTTGACGATGACATGGATATGTCAATCAATTAGCCAAGGGTGGGGCGTTTCGTCATACAACTGTAATGTTACTGACACAAACTCGGGCTCGCGCGAAATCCGCACCGACCCGCGTGGAGTTTCGCATTTTCGCCCGGCGGTCCCTGCCGCCGTCTCCACGCCTTCCTCTCTCCGCAATGATGATCCTGAAAACCCTTTCCCTGTCCGCCCTGTGCGCGGCCGCCCTGTGCTGTTCCGCCGCGCAGGCCGGCGCCATCTATCCGATCGACCGCGCGACCATCCTGGCCGGTTCGAAATTCGACGTGAAGGTCGAGTTCGACGCCGCATCGGAACAAAAGGAGATCCGCGCCACGCTCAATGGTGTTCCGCTTGCGCAGGCGGTGGGGCGCGACCCCGAATTCATCGGCAAGGAGAACGGCAACGCCGGCTCTTCCCTGCAACTGCGCGACGTGGTGCTGGACAAGCCCGGCCGCTACAAGCTGGCCGCCACCGACGGCAAGCAGGCGATGGAAGTCGAATGGGAGGTGTTCGGCACCGGCCCGCGCCGCGCCAGGAACGTGATCCTGTTCATCGGCGACGGCATGACGATTGCCAACCGCACCGCGGCGCGCGTGCTCTCGCGCGGCATTACCGAGGGCAAGTACCGCGGCATGCTGTCGTTCGACGACATGCCCAGCACGGCGCTGATCGGCACCTCGGGCGTGGATTCGCTGATCACCGACTCGGCCAACGCGATGAGCGCCTACACCACCGGGCACAAGTCCAGCGTCAACGCGCTGGGCGTGTATGCCTCGCGCGCCACCAACAACATGGCGCACCCCAAGGTCGAGACCATCACCGAACTGGTCAAGCGCAAGACGAAGATGGGCGTGGGCATCGTCTCGGACGCCGAGTTGCAGGATGCGACGCCGGCCGGGATGGTGGCGCACACCCGCCGCCGCGCCGACAAGGAATACATTGCCGAGCAGCTGTTCATGAGCCGCGCCGACGTGGTGCTGGGCGGGGGCATGGCCTGGTTCCAGCCGCAGGGCGTGAAAGGTTCCAAGCGCCGCGACGACAACGACATCGTCGCGCTGTTCCGTGGCGATGGC
>Ga0307511_10003376_pt1 | contig 16428 bp, 3 predicted proteins | sample 13_EM_MG_FD_200266 | JGI IMG/M metagenome (GOLD analysis project Ga0307511, IMG submission 200266) | Populus trichocarpa ectomycorrhiza microbial communities from riparian zone in the Pacific Northwest, United States - 13_EM | ecosystem: Host-associated > Plants > Roots > Unclassified | place... | reverse complement strand
TAGAATTTCTTTCAACAAATAAGTGTTTGATTTTTAATAAATAAAAGTTAGTTTTATGTTTTATGACACATCATTCTATTAATCATCTGAATTGATTGATAAAATATTCTATGATCTCCATAAATCTATATAATACATACGACATGACATAGCAACATAGCGATCTTGCTTATGATCAGCTGGTAAGGGTGAGCAAAAAAATCAAAAAACTGATTAAACTGAGAAAACCGGAAAAAAATAACTGAAAAAATCGAACCGTGAAAAAAACCCGATTAAACCGATTAAAGTTTTGAAAAAACCGACCGGTTTGGTTTCAGTTTTATAAGCCTGAAACCGAAAAAACCGAGCCAAACAGGAAAAAACCGAGCCAAATTCGAGCCAAACTGATTTGAACCGGTTTTTTTCAAAAAAACCAAATCGAACCGAAACCGATCGGTTTGAACCGGTTTCGGTTTTTTTTTAAAAAAATTCAGTTTGGTTCTTTTTTTTTGATAAAAACCGAACCGAACGAAAATAATCAATCCTATCAGTCGGTTTGGATTTTCACTTAATGTCACCCAAGTTTCATCCTAGCCATTGATAGATCATTATAGTTCAATCGAATGGTCGTTGTTGTTGTATGGTTGGACTCCCCATGATTTAAATTATATTTTATTTAACATACTTATATATAATATTAAATATTTTTTAAGGATTAAATTAGAGAGATTGTCTGCCACGTACGGTTCATTGATCGATTTTTTCAACTTGGGTTGCTCTCTCTTACGCTGTAACTCTTTGAATTATGAAACTCAATCACTTAGTTAAACCGTTATTCAAAATAATGGTTACATAATAATACTGTAATTCTGGAATCATAATTATGATATTTATATTTTTTTTTATGGTTGCTGCTCCTGCAAAATAAAAAACTGTAGAAACTAGGAAAGCCGACCTTCAATTGCTCAAAACACCATTTAATCCTCCATAAAAAAACTAGAATTATCTTTCCCTTGTCTTTAAGAGTCTTTTTACTGCTTTTTTATTGCAAATTGCAAACCCATGCTTCCGTTGACAGCTTTTAGAGCCTAATTAGATTTACTGTCCGCGCTTTGCTGCGAGCAATTTTAAATTACGTGTATTGAGACAATTTTTTGGCTAAAATAAAAATAACATCCGTGAAAAAAAAAGAGATTGGTTGGTAATGATGAAGAGAATTGAAGCCAAGTCTAGTATCAAAGGTTTTGTAATATAGATAAAGTTATAAACAACATTAAAAATGGTAAATAAGCTGACAAATTGTTGAACACTTAAAAGGACATTGTCGTTTGCAATTATATCAAAATTACAGATGGTAACATTCATCTTCTTGCTGTAAAAATCCAAATCCAAGTCATTAATAGAGAAATTGCTAGTTCTCTTGTGATGTAAATACAATAAATTAAATTATGTAAAAAAAAAAAGGGTGTGTGAGATGTGTGCTGAAAGCTTGTGTAACATAAAATAACATGGAAGAATAACTTGTACAATAAAATCAAAAAAGTTTGCTATAATTTGATGCTTTAGTTAATGTCTGTATTTTTTGGACACGTTAAATAACATTCACTAAAATGTTTTTGGTTTTTTTGTTTTGTGTCATAGATGCAATTGAAGGTTGAAAATTCTGTCCACATTTGTGTATTATATGAAGTTAAATGTGTGGATGAAGCAAGAAAATAAAAATTTACCATGATTATTTTTTTTTCACATTACCGTATATACAGTTTATGTCGTCATTCTAAAACTTTTTTTAAAGCCCTTTTGATTTCAACTCTTACGACATCCACCAAGAAAGTAACCATATCTTATGGCAATTAACAGCATAATTTAAGAAAGAGAAATTTTTATGCAAGTTTTGTTGAAAACAAAAGCCGCCAACAATCATATGTAATTGAATTGAAAGGTCTTGATATGAGCAATGTATATTCATGGAGAGAAAATAGAATCCAATAAAACAATAATGGTTATGCATAAAGTTGTAAACCATTCCAGGTATAAATCATATGTACTGAAATTTAAAGTGATAATTTAATTGTTAATTATATATTCATAGGCCAAGGAAAAATAAAATAACATGTCCAAAATTCTTAATTCAATATACAGCACCTTAAATGACCATGTCAAACCAATAAACAATTTAATTCTCTGTTTTCAAGCATAGAAGTAATAACCTTGATTGCCTGAATTATTTCATTAGTTAACCTAGCAATTAACACCCAAATGGAAAAATCTTCATCATATTGTTATTTCTTATTCTTAAGCATCTTTCATTTCGGAATGCATCTCTTTAAATAACCTCTAACATGAGTTCAATCATGTTTTTTTTTTTAAACACATATCACTAAGCATGAGTTCAAGCAACACCTTTTTTAAAAAACACATATCATCAAGCATATATTTTCCAGCAAAGCAAAACAACACCCCAAACTCAAGCTATCATGCAAACAAAGAATAAGCATTGATTAATTCAACTTAAACTCCTTCAACAACAACAAAGATATTTAAACAAATTTAGTAGAAAATAACTTGAAAGAAAGAACGAAACAACTAAGAACCAGAACACTGCCTAATAAAAAAAAAAGAGGCATGAATTGTTAAACATTCCTTGAAAGTGGATAGCAAAACCAATAGCCTACACGATTAAAGATTCTGAGAAGGTCTGCAAAAGATAGAGCAACCTGTAAAACAAACATTTTCAGACACATAAATCCACTTATCAGCCAAATTAGCACCTAAAATCCAGATGAAAAAAGCCACAAACAAACTGTTTTTCCCATATCTCAAGCACCAATCAACCTCAAATGCCTCATCTCAAATAACAATTTTTTTTACAGGGAACAAAACAACGTGAACTTTAACCACAATACTAACAACAAAAAAGGCAACAAACAATGCTACAAATGATCGTTCAATAAAAGTAAAAAAATTAAAGACAACTAAAAGCAGCCAAATCTTAAAAATACAGTAAAAAGACAATGAACAAATTCGGCTTTCACATGAAAGGAAAACGTTGGAAATAAACATTGAGATGTCTAAACAAACATCTTTGTACCAAGTTTATAACTTGCAACCCAAATTGATTTGAAACTAAAGCCGACGAAAAACAGAGAATGATCTTAAAAAACTGGCCAAAGTCCTAGCAGAACACCGGGAAAAAGTTAGGAGCTAGTACACCCAAAAGCAGAGCTTAAAGCATTATATATCTTTGCAGGAAAAAAGGAAAATACATGCCTACCAACATGATAAAAACAAGCAACTGGATGTCACAAAACAAAAGTGATTGTTATGACCAGACATGAAATAGAGTTCTTAAAAAACATTCCAACAAGACAACCCATCACCTACCCAAGTCAGAACTAAATTAACAAATCAGCCCCCTTACTTTGTCTCCACATTTCCAGCTTAAGAAAAAAACTGTACAACACACTGGCAGCAACATGCCAACCTTAACGTGCATTAAATGTATGTTAGCTGAAACAACTTAGAACCATACTCCTCTTCTCATTTCATCAGTATGCTGAAACCAACCTACTCTCAACTACCTCAACTGAGACATCCAAATGCATGTCAACACCTTAATTCCTGGAAAAGAAAACGCACCAGCACAGAGAAATGCAAGCAGACCAGTCATGTATAAAGAAGAACTACAAAGAGCCTTTTAATCCATGCCAAGCCACCTAATAAACAAAGCTTCACCGTCAAGTGATATTTTGTAAAAAACAAACCAAAAATTAAATTAATTTTAAAAAAACCAAAACTGGTTAGTGAATCACTGCAACAATAAACAAAATCTGACCAAATTACTAATCACAAATAAACTCACATGCTCTCTCAACCAAATTGGGCGTTGCATTTAATGTAGCATAATGAGAACACGTACAATCCAGAAGAAAGGACTCCTAAAACAAGCCAGATTTTCTGGGTTGGTGGCCACATTTCTATTCTCTAAAGCAAAAGAAAACACACCAACGAACAACACATAAAAATAATAGAAAAAATTCAACAAAGCATGTTGTGAAATAGAACAAACTTCTTATGAGAAACACTGTTTGAAGCTACAGTGAATCAACTCAGAATGCACAGTGTTTTCCTTGAAACCAAGACGATGTTCCTCCTGGATAGAGCCACCAGCCAGCCCAGCCTTAAAGCCACACCCAAGCCCATAAAAGCACACACAGTCGAGAACTAACAGCTTAAAAACTCTCATCTCACACCAACAAACCAACAGTGAATAGATCTCCAGGAATTAAAACTTCGCGCGAGAAAACCACACAAAAGCAGACCTTCAAGCGATAAGAATTGCTCTAGTCCACAGTGATTACACTCAGTGGCTACAATGTTTTCTTAAGCCCCTTTAGAATTTTTAATTTTTAATTTTAATTGAGATGGATTTGGAATTGTGAACGTGTTCTTTGGTTTGTTTGTGAGGCATTCTCTGGTGCGTTTATGCCAGAAAAAAGAAAGAGATGGGAAAGTTGGAACCTGTCAAAAAAAGACAGGAAGATATATGGCAGAAAGGCTGTCACGTACTCAACAAAACAAATGAAAAAACAGTGAAAGAAAACTGGCCAAAACTTATCGCAATAACAAATTTAAAACGTAAACAATGCAATCCACAATGATTTTAGACACAATCTACAGTGGTTCACTGATCTCTTTTAGTTTTTTTTAATAATCTTTTGTAAGTTGATGTTGGTAAATTACAAGAAATAATTACATTGTTGATGTAGAAATTTTATATTGTCAGTAAATGATGACAAATAATTGCATACATGTTGGTAAATGATAAAAAATAATTGTATTGTTGATATTTCAATCGGTTGTCTAGAATTCTTATTATATGTATTGACGAACTTGTGAAAATTAGTTGTTCCCCTTATATTTTTCGAGTTTGTTAAGAAACGTTGCCAAAATTATGTTATATGATGCATATTGAACAATATCTTTTTTAAAATATTAATATGATGGCATGTTGAATGACATTTTAAAGAAAATATTGATATGGTGATATATTGGATCAATCTAAATTAATATATCAAATATATGACATGGGTCATGAGATCGTGATAACCTTATAGAAATTAAATCAAAATAAAATTTTGAATGTCAATTCCAAATCAACTCAATGTTAAATGACATAATAAAAAATAAATATATTAGATAAAAAAAAAAACCTACTCGAGTTATCCTATATTTACCTGCTAAATTTGCAATCCGGATTATGAGATCAAGATAACACCTTGGAAAGTAAATTGAAAAATATTATGAAATTTAGTTTTCAACTAATCCAACATTGAATGATGAAATAAAAAAAAAAAAAATTAAAAATGACAAAAATATAACTCGAGTTAACTCAGGCTAACCTGTTAAACCTGCAACATGGATCATGAGACCGAAATAATTTTTATAAAAATAAATAAAAAAATAAAACTCTATTTCCAACAGATCAAATGTTGAAGGTTAAAATTAAAAAAAAAAAATCTCTAAGACTAGGATAACTCCACATAAAGCATATTGAAAAAAAAAATATGAAGTTCAATCCTCAAACAACCTAATATTGAATAATAAAACTAAAGAAAAAAACTAAATAAAAAATTATTGAGTTGTTGGAAGGTGAAATTGAGAAAAAAAATTAATTAAAAATAATTCAAAAAATAAATAGAGTCAACTCGGGTCAACATGTCAAATGCACAATTTGGATAATGAGATAAGGACAACCTCATATAAATAAAAAAAATATGAAACTCGATTTAAAAAGGACCACAAAAAACAACTAAATTCAACCTGGGTCAACCTGACAAACCCATAATTTGAGTAATGAGATTGATATAACCTCATAAAAAATAACTCGAGAAAATCACATGGCCGAATTTCCAACAAACTCAATGTTGAAAGATGAAATCGAAAAAAAAATCATTTAGAAAAAGCAATCGAAAAAAAATCAAGTCAATCTGTGTTAACCTGTTAAACCTGTGATATGAATTATGAAATCGGAATAAATTCATAAAAAAAAAACCGAAAAAACATTATGAAGCCCACTAAATATTAAAATCGAGAAGAAAAAACTAAATCCAAAAAACCGGTATGTATCCCAATATAAAAAATAAAAAAAAATCACAAAGTATAATTTTTAAAATAATTTAATAATAAATGATAAAATAAAATAAAAATAAGTTGTTAAAAAATATAGTTTTTTAAAAAACAAAATAATATGTCAATAATTAATGTTTCGAAGTGTCAGTACATTAATTTAGATAGACAATTTACTGTCTTGTTAATCACATGTTCCAAAAATTAGTGCAAAAGTAAAAAGTGCAAAAAGTCGAATTGTATTTACACAACGAGTTAATGATTTGGTCATGATTGAGTTGACCGAGTTTTAATCGACAAAAATATTTGATTGGATCTATATTCGAAGCAATTCAACTACGAATCCAGCTCTGTTAGAACCAAGACAATTGGGTTTCTAGGTCAATCCTCCCTCTACCTTCTCTTTTACCTTCACCCCATCACCTTCTCCTTGTCAAACTGACGCGTGGCCTGTTTTTCAAAAGATCATATGTGCTAAGAATCTTATGGCAATAATGTGATTCTCGTGAAAAAAAAGCTTAGACGATGATTTTTACGATTTAAAAATCTATTTGAAAAATTTTTAATTTTTTTAATTTTACTTTAAATTAATATTTTTTTGATTTTTTCATATCATTTTGATGCGCTGATATCAAAAATAATTTTTAAAAAATAAAAAAGCATTATCTTAACGCTTTCCTGAATAAAAAATATTTTGAAAATCACATTCCAGGTTGCATAAGACAACAGGATAATTTTTGTTTTTTTGGATTTTTATGATAATCAATTTTTTTTCCATGTTTTTAGAAAATAAATTTGAAAATGATATGTATTTAACTAATGATGCCATCCATTGTCTTTTTACAACATGGAAGAAGAAAAAAAAAAGTGAATTGCAAAGTATTTAGAGCAGGTTAAGTGTTATATAGTAATTATTGTTTTTTAAAATAATTTTTTGTTTGAAAATATATTAAAATAATATATATTTTTTATTTTTTAAAATTTATTTTTAACCTCAATATATCAAAAAGATCTAAAAAAAATAATTTAAATATAAATTTTTTTAATTTTCTTAAAAAAAAAATTCATTTATTTTAATGGTGTCTTACATTCATGTATTCAGCCCTGGTTAAAACAAATCTTGTTACATATCTTACTACTACTAAATAAGAACCTGTTAAAAATAAATAAATAAAAAGAAACTATAAAATAAAATTGCAATCTAATGGGTAGCTGGAAAAAAAAAGTGATGGCAAGTACGAACCTGACGGGAAAAACAATAAAAAAATTGTCAAATTTATTTTAAGCTGACGCGTACCTATATCTTAGTTAGATTTTTACTAATTGGCAACGAACTTTCACAAAACTACGTTTCTGCCATCGCATTCAATAGTACATTTGTGCCTTGCAACTTTTGAAAAGTTGACCACGTGTCTGCATATTAAAGAGAAGGTAGTTTAAAATATTTAAATTAGGTCCTTAATTTAAATTAGACTGTTGCCCTAAAAAATATTGAATAAAATCAGAGTTAAAATCCTGATTGGAAGTATGGTTGTGGTTGGTTTTTAAAGTGTTTTTCATCTAAAAATATATCAAAATAATTTTTTTTATTTTTTAAAAATTATTTTTGATATCAACGCATCAAAATAATCTAAAAACATCAAAAAAATTATTAATTTGAAGAAAAAAAATAAAAATATTTTAATTTTTTTCAAAAACATTTTTAAAATACAAAAACAAACTGGCAAGTAACTCCTCATACTTTTCCTATTTTTATGAGAAAAGATCTCTCTCTCTTTTATCTTTCTCTTTCATGTAACCATGTAGTATATAAATGCATGGTACATAGCTGTTAATCCATCATTTTTTGAAGTTTTTTATTTTTTTATTAAATTACAATTATTAAACCTAGTATAGTTAACCAAATTAACCACTAAGTTAACTCGTTTTTATAGTCTAGGTTGAGTTTTTTTAAAATAATTTAGAGTTATTCTCATAACAAAATTATAATAATTTTTTTAATATGATATTATTTTAATCGATCTAGATCAACTTAATTCAATCAGTAATAATTTAAATCAAATTGTAAAATTACTTTACAATCATATTGGATTTAATAAATTCCGTGTAAAAATCAAGTCGTTCTATATCACTATACTTGCTCTTTCTCAACACATATAAGTAATTTCCTTCAAAATTCATGTCCTTGTCATTAAAATGGACCAGCATAACCATCCCATAACTAGGTTGTTGGCAGACAACTCAACCTAGCAATTGGCCGGTGCCGAGTTCCTTTTAGAGGATGGCATGCTCAACTTCTTCCATTGCTTGCCTAATTATTCAACAATCCAATCTAGTATTTTGGCTTTATAAGGCAATCAATCTTCTCGTGGACGAATCGCGAGCCGAGGTCGGAATTCCGAGTCTACTTTGGCATCAAATACCTCAATAAGTTGGATTTCTCCAGCGTTGCCTGTGGCAAAAAAGGTGACTGAGAAAGCACTGTTTGCCTGAAGCTAAAAGTTGTGAAAACGAAAGGTCCGCATCGGGCATCGAGTTCCTGGAGCTTGGACTCCAGTAATGGCGTCACATTTAATATAATTATTATTTTCTGTCACCTCGACATGAGGGAGAAAGAAATTGAGCACATCTATCTGCATAAATTGTGTTTAAATAGTAAGAATATTATCTCACAATATCTCGTGAGAATTAAAACAGGATGGTAATACAGAGAAGATAAAATAATTTCATGAATTATGATATTTTCTGAGATTTAACAAGATGAATGGGTGATAGAGTGGATTTCAAAGGGAGCCGAATTTATGATATATCTTAAAGATCAATGGATGAAATGCAAACAAAATAGTTGATTGCATTTACTTTCTCCGTGAACACGTAATTTGCTAGAAAAGTGAATTCACGGTGAGGAATTTAACCGGAACAGAGCAGAAGATGAAGTTGTGACGGAGCCAAGATGGTGGTTATACCAAGATTGGAGGGGCTAAGGAAAGATTTTTGTGTTTGAGAGATAACAAAGGTGGAATTTGCTTCAATCTCAGATAAATAAAAAAGAAGAAGGTAGAATTTGATTGAAAGAAAACTGCAAGGACAAAAAAACAGAAAAGAAAAGGCCTAAAATAATGTTAAAATATAAAAGAGTAGCATATTCTATTTTCATGGAAAACTAACTGATCGTTTATATATTATCAAAAAAAAAAAAAAAAACTAAGTCACCTCAGTCGAAAATAGCAGACTGCGAGGGGAAGTACTTTTTATTCGAACAGTGTTTCTTTTTCTTTCAGTCCTTAAGATGTTTCACGCTTTGATCCCTTGATTTTGTTTTTTTTCTTATTTGATCCTTTAAAATTGCTTTTATTTGTGGTTGGTCTTGATAATTTGTTTTTCATGCATGCATATGAGGATTTTAAGGTGTCAAAAAAAAATATATCTTGTAGCTCCTTTAATTCTTGGTTTTGCGGAATAAAATTCAATTTAATTGATTTAAAATAATCAGAGTTTTCAATGCCAAATTTGAAGTTTTAAAAAATATTCAGACCCTTTTCCTTGTTAACATTGGGGACTGATTTGCATAGCCAAAAAAAAAGTTCACGTCTTTTTTTTAAGTTTGGTCCCTCAACTCTTTTTTCTTTCTAATTTGGTCCTTTCATATTAACTTTATTTGAGAATTAATTTGATATTTTTTTTTTAGTTGTCTTGATATGGTGATCTTGCAATATCAAGGGGAATCTTTGGTGCTCTGGACTAAAATTTGGTTTTGCAAAATGGAACAAAATTCGACTAATTTAAAACAATCAAGTGTCAAAAAACCAAAATTAAAACTAAAATACATACGGAGACTGGAGTAGACGTGCAGGACAAATAGCCTAACACGTGTAACACATGTTCCAACAAGGATGAGACATTCACGGTGATGAGGCAGTGTATAAAGAGTCGTTTAGCGACCAAACAATAGCTTCCACGATGTTGTTTGAAGCATCACATTGCGCTCTTCCCAGTGGTCTGACGCGTGTTGATGGTGGGGCAACGGTTGGGCTCCGGTGATCTTTTTTTCTCCTATTTTCTTTTTTTCTCCTCTCCTCTAGAATGCCTGCCAAAATTGAAAGGTGTTATATATCAAATTTGATCTCATTCTTTTGATTGTCATTTATTATGTTTTGAATTTGATTATTTATTTTTCAATTTTACCAGTTAACATTTGGTTTTATTTATTTTTTATATCAAACTTGGTACCCATTCTTTTCATTGCTATTTGTTTTTTAATCCCTTTCTTAATTGATTTTTTTTCCACCCTTAAACATTTGGTTTCATTTTATTTTTATTTCAAATTTGGTCATCGTTCACTTGATTTCTATTTGTTTTTTTTATGCTTTTTTCTGATTTATTTTTTTTATTTTTATCCATCAACAACATTTTGTTGATTGAGGATTTAGCTTCGTAGGTTTTTCAAGTTTGTCTTTTATAAGGTTAGTCCTGGCCTCATGACTCGATCACGGTTTTTTAATATTATCTCAGGTTGATTTCAATCATTTTCTAAATTTTTTTTTTATTTTTATCTTTCAAGATTAGGTTAGTTGATGATTGATAAGCTTCGTGCTTTTTTTCACTTTCATTTATGTGAGGTTATTCTGATCTCATATTCAGCGTTGCGACTTGGAGGGTTAACCTAGATTAACATAAATATTTGTTTTTCGTTCTTCTACTCAATTTTCTTTTCACAAAGTTATCCCGGTTTCACAGGTATGCTGCGTATTTGGCAGGTTGGCTCGGGTGGACAGAGGTCAGGTTTTTTACTTTCAATTTTATTTTTTAACATTTGATTTATTAAGAATTAAACTTAAGATTTTTTTCATTTTATTTTTTATAGGGTTATACTGTTCTTATTTAATTTCTACTTTGTTATCGAATAAGATCATGAAAGCTTTTTAAAAATATTAAAATGATATATTTCTATAATATTGAAAAGCTTTTATTTATTTTGAGTTGATCATCATGTATGTGGTTTGGTTTATATGTTATCGTTGATGTTTTTTAAATCATATTACTAAATTAATCATACTTATTGAACCGAGTCAAATTAATAACCCGAGTTTTGAGTTTTTTTAAAATTCTTTAAAAACATTACCGTGGCTTCAATATCTGTTTTAATGTTAGAAAAATACTGGGTTGGCCATGGCATGGCGTGGACCACTAATCTGTTACTTAAGTGTAAGTGGCAACAATAATAATAATGTGTTGCATGGCATCGGAGAGACAATCATACGAAGGTGGATGATAGCTTGAGCAAATGATAGCAATGTACGCCTACCCAAACCGTGTTTCAGGCTTGTGTAAGAGAGTTGACCGTTGACCAACAGTAGACGAGCATAATATCGATGGTCAAGCTAGACGGGTCAAAAAGTACGCTTACAAAGGCAACAGGGCATGGAGATCGGGTCAAAGTAAACAGAAAATAGCCTATAGCTGGAGAAATAATTAAATCTACAAGGAAAAGATAAGAGAGATTCAATTAATTATTTCATAGTTAGGAGAGGAGAAGAAAGAACATTTAATTACTCAATCTTTTCGAGTTTTTTAGGCTTTTGAACGCTTTTGTTAGTGATGGGCCATATACATTTTTTTGTTCGAGTACTAGGGGACATTAGCTATAATGTATGACGATGGCTTAAAACTAAAGGGAGGATTATCATGTTTTTTTGGTTTGAAACGAGATATAAATTAGGAGATAAAAATAAGGGATGCCTGTAATTCTAGATAAATTAAGAGATAAAAATAAGTAGATCTTCACTACATGATTAGTAAATATACTCAATGGCCTGAAAAAAGAACATTTATATTAAATTTTTACGAGTTTTTTAGGTTTTTTTTTATTAACGTGGGTGTTCGGATCAACTTATACACACCTCGACTAATTTCATGGGCCCTGAAGTTAAGAGTTTTTTAGACTTTGAACACCCTTATTAGTGATGAGCCATATACATTTTTTTGGTCGAGTACTAGGGGACATTAGCTATAATGCATGACGATGGCTTAAAATTAAAGGGAAGGGTTTGAAACAAGATATAAATTAGGAGATAAAAATAAGGGATGCCTGTAATTTTAGATAAATTAGGAGATAAAAATAAGTAAATCTTCACTACATGATTAGTAAATATACTCAGTGGCCTATAATTTTAAATTTTAAAAATAAAACAAATCAAATCGAATCAAACCGATCATAAAAATTCATTATAATTAAATTCATATTAAAAATCAAAGCTCGTAAAACCAACCCAGCTAAAAAACTCATAAATTAGATCAGACGCGATCAATTTTAAAAAATATAAACTTAAACTAAATCTGTTATCTTAGTTTTTTTTATCTAATTTGATTGGATTCAATTTTATTTTAGAAAAATTATCCAAACCAAATTATATGAATTGATATTCACCCACGCTCATTACACACTCCTCGATTTTTTAAGGAGACGAAGACCTTCATCAAAACAGTTCATGCAAGCGGGGAAAAAAACCCATTCGAACGTTCATGTTTGTATTTTAGGGCTTTTACAGGTATGGTCAAATGTGGTTGAGAATTTGTTTGACTCGGATTTGGGTTGGTTTATGTCCACCGCCATTAACACACTCTTTTTTATATTTATTGTTTCTTTTTACCTTCCCTGATAGATACAGTCAACGCCATTAGAGAGGAATTTTAAGTAATTTTTTCAGTTCAAGATAGTTTTAAAACCCTAATTTACCTACCTGGATCTTTGTCATTGGCTTTCAAGAACTCATTGAAACCTTGAAATCTTAGAAGAAAGAAAAACGAGGCAAAATATCTATTAACTTGATTTAATCAATGCCATGCTACTGTAATTCATCGTATTTTTTTTGCCGCCCTAGCCAGCAAACAACGGTCCAATTGCTGGCACGTGATTAAACAGGATTTTGACCATAAGAGATGGCACTTAGAGGGGAGAAAATGGCCGAACTGTTCATTACTTTATTTCCCCTATCAATTTGCGACACATAGAAGCTTAGCCTAAAGATTAAGATTTCTATTAAAAGTCTAGAGTAACCAGTTTGAATCTCACAAATCTCAGGATCATTAAAGACTTATATGATTATTAACTTTAGAGCTTATAAAATTAGTTGAGATGTGCACAAACTGGTCCAGACATTCACGTTAATAAAAAAAAATTATATTAAAAGTTTTCAAGTTTTAATGTTGAGATAAATGTAATTGGATTTAAAGTATATTTGATATTATGATACTATGGAGATGGTTTTTTTAAAAATATTTTTTATATTAAAATAATATTTTTAACATTAAAATGATTTAAAAATCTTAAAATAATTAATTTTAAACAAAAAAAATTAAAATTTAAATAAATAATGTTTTGACCGTAATTCCAAATTTTTTTTGTAGAGATGGAAACTGGCTATTTCATTGACCGACCCTTTAGGTTGGAAAAATATTGATTTTAAAATTCTTATATATTTATATATATCTAATAGCACAAAATCTTAAATTTCTCCATCTTTTAAGATTTTCTAATCTCTGTGCTTGGGTGAAAATTTGGCATAGGTATAGTATGGACGAACAAAAATTGGATTCAAAGTTTGATTTTGAGTGGCTAAAGCGTCACTCTTTTTCATTTTAAGAGATCTTTCTATAATAATAAAAAAGAAATCAAGAGGCCGTCATGTACAAAAGCATGAACTTTTATGAAATATTTACAAGACTTGAAGGATCTTTTCAATCTTGGACCGGCTCAGCCACTGCTTCCAACTATTAATTAACCTAGAGAATTTTGTTGGCATCAGCTACATGAGTTTTAAGTTTTGTCTAGGGAATTTTTATTGTTTTTTTATATTTAAAATATATATTAAAATAATATTTTTTATTTTTTAAAAATTATTTTTAACATGGGATATCAAAACCATCTGGAAATAAATAAATAAAATTAATTTTTTTAAATCTTTTGAAATAGAAAAACAAATTTTCTAAAAAAATAAAAATAATAATAAAAACCCCAAGAGACAAGATAGAGGCAAGGCATACCAAAATCGTACTTGTTGTTAAGGGTGAGCGAAAAAACTAAAAAACTGATCAAACCGGAAAAAAATAACCGAAAAAACCGAACCATGAAAAAAAATCGATTAGAATTTTGAAATAACTGACGGTTCGGTTTTACAAGTCTGAAATCAAAAAAACCGAACCGAAAAAAACCGAGCCACACCGAAAAAACCTAGCCAAACCAATTTGAACCGGTTTTTTCTAAAAAAACGAACCGAAACCGGTTGGTTTGAACTAGTTTCGGTTTGGTTTCGGTTTTTTTTAAATAATCCGTTTTAATTATTTTTTTTAATAAAAATCAAATCACACCGAAAATTATCTTCCTACTTGCTGTCTTGATCGAAGTTAAAGCATTTGATATCTCTTGTACATAAACTTCGCACTAACAATTGTTGCAATCAAGATCTGAGAATCATACTTATCCAGGCATTATTTCTAATTTCGTCAAGTAGAATAAAACTTTGTTAGAAAGTAGGTTTTAATTTTTATTATTTTTTTGTACTCTTTGATTTTTTTTTTACATGTTGATATTAAAAATAAAATTTAAAAAATAATAAAATATTATTTCAATATTTTTCTAAATAAAAAATACTTTAAAAATAAAACTTTACTGAACACTAAAACACACTATAATTATGCTTAACCTAGTAATCAGAGCACAACTTGCGAGTGAAATTCTGACTCAGCTAAAATATCAGACAGAGTTTGATTTACTTGACTGGGTCAGATGAAATGAACAGACAAAATTTGATCAAAACCAATTCCCACATCCTGATCCGGTCTATTTAATTTGTTAATTGTGATCCCATGCTTATCAGGCTTCTAGATACTAATAGGCATGCCACATCATTAAATAATATTTGATATCGTGGTGATGGGTAGTATTTTTTTATTTAAAAATATATTAAGATAATATATTTTTAATATTACCACACTAAAATAATCTATTTTTTTTTTAAAAAATAAAATTTAAACTGTTATATGAAAAAAAACATGCTATTAGTAATAAATTTGTAGTTAAAAAATCACACTTGAAACCCCACAGCATCCTCAGAACTTTATCCTAATCTGCTTTGAAAAGACCCAGTTAGCAGAAAAGACAACACAAAAGGAGAAAAACAAGGAGCCACAAGAGATCTTTGTAGCTTCGTGATAAAGCTTAGTGCACTAATAATGCTTAGCTGTAAAACAAATCAAGTTTAAGCAGTGCACATGTATGCTGACGGACCAACTTTTTTTTACTTAAAAAACCCCGTACAAAACAAGGATTATCGGTGTCTAATTGGATTAATTAATTGTAAAGGGGTTCCTGGGTTGATACGGTTACGTGCGAGTGAACATTCTTTTTTATGCCATTAATAAGTCATTGTCTGAGATTGCAGTGCGATGTAATTTTCAAAATAGTTTATTATTTAAAAATATATTAAAATATTTTATTTATTTTTAATATCAGGATTTTAAAATCATAAAAAAAATTCAAAAAAATATTAACTTAATATTTTTCAAGTTAAAAATACTTTTAAAAAAAGAGAAGTGGTCCTAGAGTTGTAGACCCCGTTTGGAAACGCGGTGTAAAATGGATTTTTTAAAAATTTAATTTTTTTTTTGTTAAAAATTAATTTTTGTGTGTGTTTTTGATTTTGTTGATACGTTGATCTCAAAAATAATTTTTAAAAAATAAAAAATATTATTTTAATATTTTTTAATATAAAATATATTTTAAAAAATAATTACTAGAACGAAAGCGCTCGTGAAACAAGATAATGGGCACAGGGAAAATGGCAGCGTGTGATATTTTCCTGGTTTTAAATGTTTGTCTAGTTCATTTGAGTTTGAAGCTGCCAAAATTGTGGAATGGTCAAGTCACACGTTGCTCTATGGTCTGAGCTTATGTAATGGGCTAATGGCCATGACAAATCACTTAATGATCTAATCAATCACTTAATGATCTAATCAAAGTAAATCACTTAATGATTTACTTTGATTTTCTGTGACCACCATGACAGGTTTGTTCACTACAAATTTTGTATCCTATTTGCCTGTATTTGTACATGCAATACATATACACTTGAAAATACATCATCATCATCTTCGTATTTTTTCTTTGTTTTCTGCACTTTTTACCGATCATTTTTTTTTGAAAATGCTGTTAAACCGTGTTTTTTTAAAAAAAAAATTAAAAAACTTTTAACAAATAATTTACACTACAATACTTATGTTATGTGCCCCTTTTGCTTATATATATATATATATATATATATA
>Ga0307511_10003375_pt1 | contig 16430 bp, 18 predicted proteins | sample 13_EM_MG_FD_200266 | JGI IMG/M metagenome (GOLD analysis project Ga0307511, IMG submission 200266) | Populus trichocarpa ectomycorrhiza microbial communities from riparian zone in the Pacific Northwest, United States - 13_EM | ecosystem: Host-associated > Plants > Roots > Unclassified | place... | reverse complement strand
AAATCGACTTCAGAGCGAGGATATGTGAATTTTGGAGTTGCGATTCCTGCACGCAAAAAACATTCCCGAAGAAAGGAGCGCAAGGTGTCTGGCGGGGGGTGGGTGGGCAGTTAAGATTAGTTTCGTCGCAGAATAACAAACAGTAAGTATCGGCTCGAAGCGTTTGACACCTGCTGCAAGAATGAAGAAGGCAAACCCATGCATGCAGCACACCAGACTAGCATGCAGCTACACTGGGGCAGGGATGGTGTGTTGATCAAACGAAATGAATCACAACAACCGGTTGCAGTGTACTGTAACAGCCCCCTCGATTGATCGTTGGCCTGCTATGTTTATGAGTACAAGAGTGCATTCAAAAAAAAGTACTCACCGTCCTCCAATTGGGCGAGCAGCAGCCCGCACAGACCCCCAGCGCACCAGAAGGTACTTGCTTCGGGTCAGCTCTGTCTCTTCGGGTCATGTTGAAGCCCTTGAATTGCTTGTGATCGCACCAGCCTCGATATGGCAAACCGTCCAATGCTTCAACACTGCGAAGCGATCCTGTCCGCAGCTTACCGAATCATACCCCTGAAACGAGATGCAGGCTAGGGGAGTGGGCTTCGCAGCTTGTGGATCATATGATATAAACATGCGCGACTGATGCAATGCAGTGATCGTGCCCATATTTCAACCAGGTTATCCAATACTATCAAAGGCACCATCCCAAACCTAGTGGTACCCTCGTGCGCAGCGAAGGATATGATGAGAATCGCAATCTGTTTCCTTTTATTGACTCGATAGAGCCACTTCTATTCAGTTAGACCAATCTCTTTATATATTTTGGCAGCCGCCACCTGTGCATATATTTATCTCTCCGATTTGCGCTCATCGAGCCTGTAATAATTGCAATTGCGGATTATGTTCTATCTTTAGCTCTGCAACTCAGAGGGTTGCTGCCTTGATTTCCACGGTGAAGAGCACTGGCTCTGTCGTGAACACTTTAACAACCTCCTCTTTCAATACATTACTAGTGCTCACTTTCCCCCCAAATGTAGTCTCCCAGTCGGTCACATCCCATACCAAACCATTTGTCGTTATCACGCTTGGTCCACCCACGGGTATTATTCCACAGGCTGGACCAAAGACCTCCTTCGGCAAGCTAATCTGATTCTCTCCCTTTGCTAGTAGGAATGTGATCCCTTCCTCCGAGAGCAAGAAAATTTTCCTTCGTTGGGAGCCTTTCTTAGGGATAGCAAGGTGCAGTTGGTGAATCGAGTGAAATGCGTGATCGACTCTCCCTCCAAGTGCATTGTATACAAAGATCGTAACGACGTGATCAGCCAGCTCCCCTGGGCTGGAAGGGGAGTTGTAATGGTTCTGAATGTAATCTAGGCATTTCCCAAAGTCGGTTGAATCCTGGTCAGGATCGTGCACGACGTCAACACCCACGGATGTGTAGTATTCTTGAACCTCAGCACGCAGTGAGTCTAGATCTCCGCAAATCGCGTTGGGGGTCTTTGCAGAAATACGAGTTAGTCCTGGGCTAGTCTGGCTTGGTCTTGGGCAACAATAGGTTGAGTGAAGAGATATACATAGGCAACACGCTCTTTCTCGTCTAGAGCATCGTATAATCGGTTTCCGCCCCCATCACCGCAAACTCGGAACTTTGCTAAATGGTTTTGCCTAGTGTCAGCTTTTGTGGTGCTTTTGCCAGGCTGAGCGCTGCCCCACGCGATACATACCGTTGGTCCAGAGATATTTTAGAAAGGCAATATCTTTAATTTGCTGGTTTAACAGCAATAAGACATATCCGTGCTCTTTAGGCAAGTCAGGCAGCGACGATTGTGGGTTTCTGAAGGAGCTTGGGTCCCATAGGATAATCTGGTCAGTGGAGGTTGGCATCGTGGGAGTCTTTAATGCGCCTCTTTGAAACTTCAAAATTGTTAAACCATGTGACCTCGCTTGTGGTCTTTGGGCTGGGTTACAACCCCACCTTGCTCAAGGGCCAGTAATCATTGCGCCACCCTCACAAAAAATTCTACGGCCAAATGCAAAACCTCTGTCTCCCCACGTCGTCCAACGTCCCAAAGAACCCCCCTGCACCTCTTCTGCTCCCCACCGCCACTGTTCGTCCCGCCATCCCGGTCACTACCCTGCAGGAACCTTCGCCGCGCCAGGATCAACCCAAATGCCCTCTCTGCACTACACAGGTGTATCAGTACTTTCTTAATGGGAAGCAAGCTGTCGTCATGTGTTCCGATACAAAGGTTTGACCTCGCCCCCATGAAGGTTTTTTGTGTTCCCAAACTAACAGTGTGTGAGGAAAGTGTCCATATCCGTTCAACCTCCCTACAGCCAGACTGATGTTGGAAAATGTGGTGCCTATACCGGCAGTGACGACGCTGGGTATCGCATTCAATAGGCCAGCCTGAGGCTGCAGGGCAGGGTATTTAACTGTTCAGGCATAAGCACATCTTGAGGATGGTTCAAAAAGCAAACTGCTTTGGTAGACTAGATACATACTCCACAGTGCACCTGCACCATGTTTGATGTTTGATCATCGTCAATTACATACTGATCTCGCTCCAGATTTCTCTTGGCGGACTTTAATTAGTACCAGCAGGCTTCGAGGATCGAGCTCAAAAGTGAATGTGAAAAAGCTCCTCCAGGGTCAGACATCTCGTTTTGCGGCTCTGTGATACGACCTTTAAGAGACACTAGAACGCCTGCACAAGCACATACTCCCCTGATGTGATAGATACAGTCCCATTCAGGAACTGCCCGAGATGCATAAATGGGGGCGTGCATAACCGGTTCAGGTAGGTTGCATAAATCAGTTATTTTGCATATTCCAGGCAGCACGAGGCCAGCTGAGATGTCCAGAAGTCATAAGGTGAATTGGAGACATCGTTCTGCTTGGCATAGGCAAAAATAGCCCATTTATGCAGTCCACATGAAGCGGTTATGCACGCCCTCGTTTATGCATCTCGGACAGTTCCTGAATGGGACAGTATTATCTGCTTTCCTATAAGTAAGCTCAAGCATTTATAGCTGAAGTGAGCATTGATTTTACTTGGAGAAGCAGAAGTAGATGTTAATGTCTCTGAGTCTTTGTACTGTACGTTAGAAAATATAACCGTCTTATCGCTAATGTTCCACAGGGGATCGGCATTGTAAGGGCCTAGAGTAGGTACCAGTAGCCGTACCGACCGAGCCGAGGTATGTCGTGAGATGGTGAGTGCATGTCAACAATATTCATAGGATCTGTGGTGCCGGTGTGTTCTTCTGGAACCGGGGCTTACATTTTCTGCTACGGAGTACAATTTATTTTAGAGAATATAAAGACGCCCCGACGGATTATACCACAGTCAAAAGGCGGAGTATAGCTGTTACCATTGCATTTGAGATTAAGTATACATAAGCAACGAAGCAGTCTAAATCACTAACATAAGCATGTCACCGAACGGCAGCATGACAGCAAAAGACAGACTGGAGCAAGTCGCAGCTCACCTCCAGCCATTAGAGACAATCGCAAGGACCTCGGCAGGAAAGTAAGTCCGACATTTTACTCCCCCATCCCCCCAAAGCAGCTTCATCTTAGTCTAGTCTGACGGTAATTTCGCCCACAGGCAGCTCATTGGGAAAGTGTGCATCATTACCGGTAAGTTCGATCCCCCCACCCTCTAGTTAGCACACGTCTAACCCTTCTCCCCACAGGCTGCAACTCAGTGGTAAGCGCCAACCCAACCTCCCCACCAAGAACCACCCCCAGGTAACATCAAACCTTACAGCCTGGAATTGGCCGTGCATCAGCACACCTCTTCGCCGCCAACGGCGCAAAAGCAATCTACCTCTGCGACTATGCAGATACCCACCTCTCCTCGCACGAGGCAGAGATCAAGAAGCTCTATCCGGGGGTAGATGTGTATGTGAGGAAGTTCGACGCAGCAGATGAGGAAGGGGTGAAGGCTGTGGTTGGAGAGGCAGTGGAGAGGTATGGGCATTTAGATGGTAAGAATTCAATGCTCTAGCTACGGCATAGGGGGGGGTTGCAAGTAGAGGGGTTAAGTTTTGGGTGGGTTTTATTATAGTATTCTTCGCAAATGCAGGTATAATTGGGGCAAAAGACAAGAAAACTAAAGGGGCGAAGCTGTTGGGGGATATCGAGGCTGGGGAGTTTATGGAGGCGTTGAGGGTTAATACTCTAAGGTATAAAGATTCATTTTCAACTCTGAATTCGATAATCTGCTGACATGGCCTCCCCCGCCCCTGGGTAGTGTATTCCTTGCTGTCAAGCACGCCTCAAAAGCAATGATGCTCTCCCACCCAGATAAGCCCGCTCCTGGTGGCTCAATCATCGCGACCGCCTCCGTAGCCGGAATTCGTTCTGGTGCAGGTGGATGTAAGTCCCGTATATCTACTCCACATTTTAACTCCCCTACCAAACCTAGAACTTCCACTCTGCCCCCTACTCAATAGAATGCACTTAGGCAATCACATCACATTTCATGACTAACCCCCACGCCAGCCGACTACTCTGCCTCAAAATCCGCCGTCATGAACCTAATGCAAACCTCCGCCTACCAACTCCAAGGTACCTCCATTCGGTGCAACGCAATCTGCCCCGGGATCATCGAAACAGGGATGACCAGTCTCCTGTACGAAGCCGCGCGGGCAAAGGGTGTAGAGCAGAAAATTGGGCAACTGAATCCGCTCAAGAGGGGTGGCACAGCGGGGGAGGTGGCGAGGGTGGTGTTGTGGCTTGCCGGGGAGGGGGCGGGGTATGTTAATGCGCAGACGGTGGCAGTGGATGGAGGGTTGAGTGGGAGTTTGCCAGTTATGCCCGGGAAGTTTTATTAGGGTGGTGGGGAGGTTGCTTGCTCTATGGGTGAGGGCGGATATACTAGTTGAGAGAGTGTGTGCCGGGTGAAGGCGAATATTAGTGTGGGAATGCAGGCGTTAGAGGCGTTAGGATGGTCGCACGAATGAAACGGTAAATCTCGAAGATGTACTGGGTAATAAGTATGCTATTATGGTATTGAATGCTCTGCTTATCATACATACGCTATGCTACCTTTTTTTATCATGCACAAAAATATAGAATATTCTCATATAACAGTCTCGAATTGCACCTCTTCCGTCGATGACGGCAGTAATGATTCTGACTCAGAGTCGGCAGCGCTCGGGGGAGGCTCAATTGATACTGAGGGCGGCAGCAGTGCTGGTGATGGCTGGTGAGATTTCTGATAAACTGGCGCATGAATGCTTTTTTTTGGTGAAATCTCTGCGGTGTTGGTATCAGGAAGTTCTGTGGCAGAATGTGATGCTGCCTTGCTGCCACTGGGAGCAGGAGCAGTAGTGTCGGGGGGCGGATTACCTTCCATCTCGGACTCCGCTTCATTCCCACTATTTTCACTGTCACCTTCCTCTCCCGCTTCCCCACCACCCCCTTCCTCTCCCTCGGCCCCATCTTTCTTCTCAACCTCCGGTTTCTCTACCTCCATCTTGGGCTTCTCCACTACCTCCCACCGCGCAAGAACCCCCTCCGCCCCTTTGGCAACTACCACGACCGTTGGAAACTCCAACACCACCTGTCCCTTCAATGCGTGTGCTAAAGATTTCTCCGGGGTAAGCTCAATCAGGGTAGGTTTATTTGAAGGGACATTAGCGGCTCTGAGGTAGAAGCTGCAGGTGGAAGTGAATACTCGGCGGGAGGCTTTTGAGGCAATAGGTTGTTGCAGGAGTGGATTAGAACTCTGGGGTGGAATGGTGGTGGAGATGGTAGAACTAGGTATGGGGCGAGTATTGAACTCACTGTGGAGTTTTGTTAGAAAAGCTTCGGCGAGCGGAAGATTTTCTTGGACGCGGGTAGAGAGAAAGCGTTTTGGCTCATTTACTGTTCTGCTGACGTTGGTGCTAGTAGTCTGGTCGTAGAGAAGCCATTCTACAGTCCAGCGCACAGTTCTTCGTCGCTTCCTTCCACTGTGCTTGTGTGATTAGTCTACAATATATCCACACCCCTGCATAAGCGCTGTGTATACTCACCCCACAAACGCCGTCTCATTCTCCCTCGCCCTCTTCATCCCCTTTGGTGCCTGCTTCACAACAACCCCCCTCGACTCTTCAATTTGCCTCGCCAACCTCTCCCTCTCTGCACTCCCCAGCTGCCCCGCTCCCAGAACTACCTTACCCTCTCCCTTCCCATCCTCATCAGAATCCGCTTCCTCGCCCTCCCGCACGAGCTCAGGCTCATCAATTGACAGCGTGGGGCCGCGGGTGATCACCTTCTCAACGCTCATGAGGTAGTTGTAGTCTTGGCTGAGCTTTGAGGGGTTGGCGAGTTGTGTGCGCCTGACGAAGGCGGTGGGGTCCCGGACGCCAGTGCATTGCAAGTAGACTTTATGTTTTTTGGAACAGGCGAGGGAACAGGTGCGTACGGAACAAGCGGGGCAGCGGTATTTGGGGGGTTGGGCGTTGCAATAAGGGCAGAGGGAGGACAGGAGGGGGTCAGAGGTGTCTTCCATGGCGACGAAATCTTGGAGTTTAGCTGCCACACGAGAACAGGCTGCCGGTGTTTATGTGGACTGTCATTCGAAAATATTTGGTGCAGGGATAAGAGCTTCCAGAAGTTTGGGGTGTAACGTCAAGGAAGATGCCAAGGCTCGCCATCTACATAGCATATATCCAGCATGGCTGTTCCATACAGGATGATGTAAAGGTAGAAGTTGTCAGCCAATGTCCATTTCACGCTGAGCTATATATCCTACTACATATCATCACAATAACTCCACCGTGCCCGTGAAGAGATTGACTGTTGGCCAATAGGAGAAGAGTTTCACTCCGCAGCGCCCGAGCTTGGGAGTTTGAAGCGGCCCAGCAGTGCAGTAGGACTCCTCTAGGTACGGGCTCATGCTCATTTCGAAGCCTTATTGGCGAGGGAGGATGGCTTGCTGAGGGGGATGTATTCAGGCTAAATAAGTACCTCCTAAGAAGTTTCCAATGAAGCGTCATGGTAAGTAGTTTTCTGCAAACTGATCTAGGCCAAACCTCTCTTTTGGCGTGGGGGCATCCTGTCATTGTAGTGCAGGGATGTTTTCCTTAGGGGCTTGGATCCATCAACCTTTTTACTTTTTACTTTTTACTATGGGTGAGGGTAGCCTCGGGGGTGAGGGAGGGAGGGGACTTGTCGATACCAGACCTACTGCAATCCACCCCTGTCCCTGCTTACCCACTAGATAATGTGCCTCCATGAGCCCCCGTTCAATCTTTGCAAGAAACCTACGAGAGCTTGTGCCAACCAGACTAGCAAGAAACAGGCTTGGGCACGTATGGTTAAGGTGGCTGCCTATTAGTGACTATCTCGAGCTGTTGAGAGATTAATTGCATATAGATGCAGAGAGCAATTCTATCTATTATAGTGGTGCGGTGTTCCATGCGAGTTGGTTGATCATTTGAGCAGTGAGGGCGCTCGAGCAAAGTATTTAATAGCCGTTCATACCGCCGTCTCTGCGTTTTCAGGTGTAACAGAAATCCGTTTGGTATTGAATTCGAACATTTCCTAACGCAGTTGCCCCGCACTAGAAACCTGGGGAGCCAGAACAACTCCATCTCATCTCGGCATCTCAGCAACTCCTCAATCAACGAGCCTTTTATCGGAGTGGAAACAGCTACTTAGGAATAGGCCTTTCAAGTGCAACTTTCATAATGACCACCCCAGCTTTCTCTCTAGCCACTGAGCTTCCTGCCTGGTCGGCCCTTCAGTCTCACTACAATTCTATCCACAAGACTCTCCGTCTGAAAGAACTCTTTGCCCAGAACTCTGACCGTTTCGCTGAGTTTTCACGGAAATTCTCCAACCCAGAGGACACAGACAGCAATGGCCAACTCCTTTTTGATTTCTCCAAGAATCTTATCACCGCTGAAACACTAAATCTCCTTCTCCAGCTCGCTCGGGAAGCTAGTGTGGAGAAGCTCCGAGATGCGATGTTTGCTGGAGAGAAGATCAACTTCACTGAGGATAGGGCAGTGTACCATGTTGCATTGAGAAATGTCTCTTGCAAGTCAATGCAGGTTGATGGCAAGAGTGTCGTCGAGGAGGTGAACTCTGTGTTGGAGCACATGAAGGAGTTTTCCGAGCAGGTGAGGAGTGGGGAGTGGAAGGGTTATACCGGAAAGAGCATCAAGAGCATTGTAAACATTGGTATCGGTGGTTCTGACTTGTAAGGATATCTGCAGATAATGATTAGCTTCGGAGCTGGTGCTAATTGTCTGAATTTAGGGGACCAGTCATGGTAACGGAGGCTCTCAAGCCATACGGTGACCGCTCCCTGGAGCTTCACTTCGTCAGTAACATTGATGGTACGCACATTGCCGAGGCTCTCCGTCAATGTAACGCTGAGACCACCCTCTTCCTCATTGCCTCCAAGACCTTCACTACCGCAGAGACTTGCACCAATGCCAACACAGCAAAGGACTGGTTCCTAAGCAATACTGACAATAACACTGGTGCTGTTGCAAAGCACTTTGTTGCCCTCTCTACGAACAAGGAGGAGGTACAGAAGTTTGGAATTGATCCAGCCAACATGTTTGGATTCGAGAGTTGGGTTGGAGGGAGATACTCTGTATGGAGTGCTATTGGCTTGAGTGTGGCCATCTACATTGGATTCGATAAGTTCAAGCAATTCTTACAAGGTGCTCATGCTATGGACAACCACTTTTGTGAAGCTCCCCTAGAGCAAAATATTCCCGTCATTGGAGGGTTATTGAGTGTTTGGTACAGCAACTTCTGGGGTGCCCAAACACATCTCGTTGCTCCGTACGTCTTCACTTCTTTTTTATACAGCAGGGTATACTAACCGAAGCACGGCAGATTTGACCAATACCTTCACCGATTCCCTGCATATCTCCAACAACTCTCCATGGAATCAAACGGAAAGGCCATCACCCGCACTGGACAGTACGTGAACTACACTACTGGGCCCGTCCTTTTTGGTGAGCCAGCCACCAATGCCCAGCACTCCTTCTTCCAGCTCCTCCACCAGGGCACCAAGATTATCCCGTCAGACTTCATACTTGCTGTCAACAGCCACAACCCCGTCAAGAATAACATTCACCAAAAGATGCTTGCATCAAACTTCTTCGCTCAATCTGAGGCATTGATGGTTGGAAAGAGCATTGAGCAAGTAAAGGCTGAGGGCGCCCCTGATGAGTTGGTTAGGCACAAGGAGTTTAAGGGCAACAGGCCTACAACCAGCATCCTCGTCGACAAGTTGACCCCGGCTGCATTGGGTGCCCTTATTGTGTACTACGAGCACCTCACCTTCATCGAGGGTGCAGTGTGGAACATCAACAGCTTTGACCAATGGGGTGTTGAGCTCGGGAAGGTCCTTGCAAGTGAGTACAGCTTCACGATCTTCTCATTGACTGCACTGCTAATATAGACGGGGTGGTTCAGAGAAAATTGGTGCAGAGCTTGAACATGAGACTGAGGTTAAGAGCCATGACTCTTCGACCAACGGTCTTATCAATGCTTTCAAAGCCAACCTGAAGCCTGATAATTATATGCCATGAATTGTGCAGGATGTTGATGTGGGATGGATTCGAGGGAAGCTTTGAATAATGTAGTGGCTTGGTCGTAGTAGAATTTAAGCGCACGGGGAAAAAGGTCAAAAGGGATTTTCAAAATTGGGTTGCGTTGGACGATCAGTATTGAGTTTTGCGGGATGATTATTACTTGGGATACGGTAGCCAATTACATATGGTTTTCACTGAATATGTGACTACAGAGTAAATTACCGGTACGACCAGTAGCAAGTACTTGTACAGTGTATAGACTGTCATGTGAGCAAATATTTTTATCATGAATCGGGTGAGGTGGGGAGATATCCATTGACGCAACCAGACTACCATTGACGGAGTTGGATCGAGACCAACCAGGCTAGGGTATGAAAGTCGGTGGTACTCGCTCGCAACCAGACTACTCGCTCACTAGCTCGCTCACACCTCTCAACTAGGCACAGCCAAACGTTCAACCAGGCTAGCCACAAGAAACGGATTGCCTGAGGCTGGGTGGAGGGAGTTGAGGGTACCGTACATAGCCCGAGGAAGGCAGGGGTAAAGCTGCTGCGGGTTATCCCTCGAAGGGTTATGTGCAGCGCATAACCCACGGGAGAGGGGGTGGAGAGTGCCACATGGCGGAGGAGGTATTGGAGAAGGAGGTTGAGCGCGGGGTGTGACGGGTTCAAGGCGCCAGGGTTGTGCCGTGAAACACGTCCTCGATCAAAACGACCCAATTAGGAGGTATTTGAGTCCATAGTGAGTCAAGATGCTGCTGCGGAGCGTTAAAGATTTGGTTGATACTGGAATTTTGCGTTCACGGCTGATTTGACACGGGTATTAGACATTATGCTACACAAAGATCGCAATTGGGCTACGTCTATAGGGTCGCCCTTAATCCTCAGCACATCAACTACATCTACGAGGGGTTGTGCCAACCAGACTACAACTACATAATACCTACATATATGTGTGCGAATCTGGAGTTGAGGGTAACGCATAGCTAATAGCTCGCTCAACCATATCACCACCAACAGGCCCACCAAACTTATTATTCTTATTCTTCTTATTCTTTTTCCACTGCTTGTCACCTCCTGCGTTGCCAACGTTTGCCAATTAAACCCATCACCTCCAGGGCATACAGGAGAAGGGATGATAGCCGTGCAGCTCACTTGTTAATGGAACTCGGAGTGTACCCATCAATTTCAGTATAATGAACGAGGTCAGGATCTTCAGCTCCTTCTACAACGTCAGCAAGAAGTGCTACGCTGGTATGTTAATATTTACCTGCCCTCGTCACATTCTTTTTTTGAAGATTAGATGACTGATATACAGGTTAGTGACCGAAGTAATCATGCTCGCATGATGAATTTTGCTGCCATCAAGTCCAACACACCACTAGAGCCCCTCTATGGTATAAATCATCAAATAATCCTAAACTTTCCGGAGACGGGAAGAGAAGTGGGTAGCCTCCCTGGTAAGTTTCTAGGTCATTGTAAGGAGTATTAAATCTGATTATGGTGATAGGCCCTTAAATCGATCGTTTACTGGCCGCTCTCGGCTTGGCTACGGATGGGGAGGTGGAAGTTCGCATAGCACGCTTTGCCAAATTTATTGGTCTTCGTGTAACATATTCTAATGTGTCTCTGCACGGGTTTCAGGGTAGTTTTCTTTATTAAGGGCTACCGTGTGGCTCGTGTAGTCACTGCTAAATACAGAGATGGTGGGGGAGTGGGACTGATAGGGGAGAGGAGAGTTTCTGTTTTCTTTGTTACCAACCACCATGATCAGCGCAATGGGGGAATGGGAGTAAGTATCTTGCCCAATATAGTCTTATTTGGCACAACCCTAAACTTTCAACTAGATAGCTACACACTACGAGATCGATCACCTCTGATCTTTCATTAGGAGACTTCAAGATTCATCCACACCGGAGTATACAATAAACACTGCAGTAGAAAGACAACAGTTATCTACAATAACGGCACCCAATGGAGTTGCAACAGCCGCCACGACAGCCAAACCTTGTCAATTTAGCCAATCACCTTCGGGGCGCAGCGGACGAAGTTGAGTTGATTCCTAACATTCCGGCTTTCGGAGGTCAAATCCAACTCCTTCAAGAACTCTACGGGCAAAATCAACCAAATCATCCAAGGGCAGCAGCAGGGGCAGCGGGAAATTCTGCAGGAAATGCTACGCTAGTGTCACGGCGCACGAGATCGGTCGATACGAGGGCTGAGTATGCATGAGGTTTCTTAGGTAGGACGGGCTGAGTGTTGTGTTCATGGGTTTATTCTATTGGCTAGTTGGAACGGCAGAATCTCTATATAACCCTCTCTGTATTTCCTTGCTCTCCTGCTCTCCTTCCCCCCTCACGCAACGTCTTGTATCTACTTTTAATACATAGGTTCGTCTCACAGTCATAGACCACGAGCGCTCTCCATAGTCCACGAACCCTTGCCCCGTTACAGCTAGTATGTTAATATTTACCTGCCTTCGTCACATTCTTTTTTTGAGGATTAGATGACTGATGTACAGGCTAGTGAGCGAACCAATCTTGCTCGCATGATGAATTTTGCTGCCATAAAGTCCAACCCACCACTAGAACCCCTCTATGGTATGAATCACCAAATCATCCCAAACTTCCCGAAGACGGGAAGAGCACTAGGTGGACTTACAGCTAAGTTTCTAGGTCATTATTAAATCTGATTCCGGTTATAGGTCTTCAAATCAACCATTTTCTTGAAGCTCTTGGGTTGGGTATGAATGGGGGTGGGGGAAGCCCGTAGAGCCCGCTTTGCCAAATATATTGGCCTTCCCGCAATGTCATTCTAATGTATATCTGCATGGATTTCATGGCTATTTTCTTGAATAAGTGTAGTAGATGGTCACTTGAACGCAGGCTGGGCGCAGAGCACGAAGGGGGCTATGGTCGTAATGAGAAGGCGGTACCTTCATTGGTCTCGTTTGTCTCTCTTCCCTCCCCGCCTTTTTTTTTTTCCTGCCATTTCTGCCATGTTAAATTTTTCATTTTATTCTTTACTCGCAAAAAGACCACTGTAACCTTAGGTAGTCACTGTGGGGACTAAGTAAACACAAACATACATTGTATTGGGCGACTGGTAGAATTTGATAATGCTGACAGTGCCCAAAACTGCCTTCACCGCAGTTGTACTGTACGTATTACCCTCAACAACCTATTGCCCAGAATGTCTCCGGACAATCCCCGAGCGGACTGTCCCCAGCGGGCTGTCTGAATGTGTAAATAAGCTGTAGTCTGGTTAGATAAGATAGATAGTTTGGTTGGCATGCAGACAGATAGATAGCTTCTCCAAAGTAGCTGTAGGCAACCACCGCACCGCTTTATCTACCACCAAGTTCGTATCTCGGTACTAAAAACAATAGAGAGGAGTTACAAAGAGAGGAATACATTGAGCTAGTCGTTGAGCAAACAACCAGACTAGTTGAGCAATCAAGGTGGCGAGTGCCCGTAGCATCAGCCCCTCCTTCGTGTGCCAACCAGACTACTCCTTCGTTGGTAACCAGACTGGCACCAGCCAGACGGTGTCTGGTTCGGTTGCTGGAGTTCCATGGAAGAAGAGAGGTACCCACCTCACATCATAAGTAGCGAATCAATAATAGTCCCCAGAGCTACAACAACGATAGAAGCACAACACAAGAGGTACAATCAGCTAGATTGTCACTATGAAGCTTAGTCATCAAGAGCTAGAAATAGCGTGCCAACCAGACTTCCAAACCACATAGAATACCGAACTCTATTTTGAGTCGGGACATGAATAGGGCATCTTGGGTGCTTGTTTGTAGCCCTAACACCTAGCCACGCCTAACACATTCAATATTGGGGAGGGTACGGAGTAGTCAAACGAAGCTCAGGGGGAGGAACTCTCATGAAACCAGACTACTCCTGTATCACCTACGAAATCGCCGCTTTTCTTTCATTAGGAGACTTTAGAATTTATTGGCACCGGAGTATACATACTACAGTAGAAACAAGACAACAGTTACCTACAATAACGACACCCAATGGATTTGACACGGCAGCCAAACCTTGTTAATTTAGCCAATCACCTTCGGGGCCCAGGGGAGTTGGTTCCTAACCTTCCGGCTTTGGACCAGGGAGGTCAAATTCTTCAACTCCTTCAAGAAATCCGGCTGGAAATTCGGCAGAACAAGCAGGAAATTCGGGAGGAAATGCTACGCTAGTATGTTAACATTTATCTGCTCTCGTTGCCTTCTTTTGAGGATTCGATAATTGATGTAAAGGCCAGTGACCGAAATAACCTCGCTCGTGTGGTAAACTCTACTATCACCAGGTCCGACGCACAGCTAGAACCCTTCTATGGTATAAATAATCAGGTCATCCCAGACTTTCCAGAGACGGGAGAAGCACTAGGTGGGCTCACTGGTAAGTTTCTAGGTCATTACTACAAGTATTAAATCTGATTACGATTATAGGTCTTCAAATCAACCAGTTGCCTGAAGCTCTTGGCTTGCCTACGGATGGGCAGGTGGGAGCTCGTAGAGCCCGCTTTGCCAAAAATATTGGCTATCCCGCAATGTCATTCTCCTTTCTTTAGTCAGAGCGGATAGGGCTATCATGTATCTCTAAATACAGAGATGGTGAGAGAGTGTGGGTCTAGTAGAGGGAGGGGGGGGGGCTTTTGCTTTCTTTGCAAGTTATCAATCATCAGGATCGGTGCAATGGGCGAATGGGGGTTACTTAGTCTTTCACTATAAGCAATAGGGGAGAAAACCTATGAATTGCCTTTTGGATTACTCGTTCTGTGTGGTAAAAGCATGCATTATGCCACACTTTGCTGGGCGCTCTACCATACGTGATGGTTTACAAGCTGTGGCTAACAACTCATCCAGACTCTACTGGAGATAAGTCAATCTCATAAAAGATATCTTGATCACTTCCGGCTGTCATTCGTATCAATCATTAATTTTTATCTTAATTAAGGAAAGAGAGCAATTACAACGATACGGCGTATTCACTAGGATTGCCAAAGAAGATACCCCAGAAGATATCCCAGAAGGAACTAAGATTGTAGACACCAAATGGGTCTATGTAATCAAAAAGAAGATTGGACGAATCAATCGAAAAATACAAAGCCAGGAAAGTAGGGAGGGGATTCACCCAGGAAGACGGAATCAACTATGATTCCGACAAAACCTACGCTCAGATGATGCAACCAGAGAATTCTTAAAATCCTGCTTGTTCTGGCCATGTACAAATAATGCAGCATCCGCCAGTAGGACGTAGTTGCTGCCTACTTACAGGCTCTCCTGCACCACGATGTCTATATCTCAGATTATCAACGAAGATAGCGGAACCGAATACTGGAAGCTGAATAAAGCCTTATATGGATTAAAACAAGCCGGACATGAGTGCTTCAAAACATTAGAGCAGATACTGGCACTTGCAGGCCTCCACCAATGCATTGAAGATGAAGGGACCTATACCAATGCGGAGAGGTCCATTATTTTATGATGCTTCAAGGACTTCCACCCCTATGAATTTCTGCCCAATCCGACAGGGAGTTATTCAGGAAAGCGTTATAAATTTTGATTTAATTTTGACTTTTCTGTTAATTTGATTTATAGGATCTTCTAAAGAATAGGTGCATCGATGTGGTTTTTCTAAGCATTTTGACAATGGGGGTGGTTGTGGAGGAGCAGATTTGGCTGTCAAAGTTTGTAGCTAGGACTCAGGGTAACTCTATTTCGCAAGACTGCATGTCACTTGTATTTGTGTACGCCAAATATTGAATATAATGGAGTTCAGTCCTGTATTCTAGTTTATAAAGCGGTCTTGTCCATGAACCAAGTATACCTCCACGAGTTATAGCCATAGTCTATGGGCACCCTTCCTAGTGCCCCAGTGCCCCGCCGTTACATCCTCTCCATCCCTGCTCACGAGTTTAACAAAGCCACCTTGCGGCGATCCAGGACAACTTTGTTGGCCCACTAATATATGGACCTCAGCTGAGAAATCTGGGAAGTGGTTCTAGGATTATAGCCGAATTGTACATATGACAGATAGGCCATCTGGACCGGTGGGATTTCAGACGATCCCAGTGTGACTGAACATCAAATCTCCCCCCCTCTCCAAGTTCCATGCTGAGAGTGTTCCATTGAACTCAATCAACAAGCCACCCAAAGTCCCGTGAGTATAAAGCCCTCAATCCCCATTCTCACCTCAGTCCTAATTATTCGTAGCACAATGAAACTGTCTCCAGAGGCCCCCGTTGTGCGATCTTGGCATTTCCCGTTTGCCAGGTCAAGAATTCTACAAATCTGAGGCTCAAAAAACGTATAATGTCAGGAGAAGCGCAATAAACAAGAGACGTGAAAAAAAACAGTGACAACTTATTGGCTGGGCTGTATGCAGGTCTCTCTTTCTTCTTTTCTTTGTTTCTTGTTACCCTCAACCACATCCCGTGAAGATAACGATACGATCCAACCTTGGCAAACCGCGGGGCAACTAGAAAAACCTCAAGTCTCAAAAATGTTGCCATGACTCAAAAATTCCCTACTGAGTCGCTCGCTGCCAGGAGCTGAGCTTTAGGAAACATTTTATAAAGTTAACGAATCGCTTCCACATAAAACCGCAATTGACCCCCTCAATTGCAAACACCCCCCCTCCCATTTTGGACTGAGAGCACCATGGGAAAAACTGTGCACCTCCTCGACACCGTTTCAGGGAACATTCGCTCCCTCGTCAACGCCATCGAAAAGCTCGGGTACGAAGTCCACTGGGTTCGGAGCTTTGACGATCTCGATAATGCGGAGGTACCACTCCCCCCACCCCACCCCTCCTACCAATTCTCCAATACTAACACCCAATTCTTCTCTAGCGAGTAATTTTGCCT
>Ga0307511_10003374_pt1 | contig 16436 bp, 11 predicted proteins | sample 13_EM_MG_FD_200266 | JGI IMG/M metagenome (GOLD analysis project Ga0307511, IMG submission 200266) | Populus trichocarpa ectomycorrhiza microbial communities from riparian zone in the Pacific Northwest, United States - 13_EM | ecosystem: Host-associated > Plants > Roots > Unclassified | place... | reverse complement strand
TGCTACACAGAGTCCTATCCGCAGCGGATTACATAACCCGTAATCAGAGTAAAATCACTTAACTCCAACAAAGGAACCAGTAGCGTCCCATTGCTGACTGTATTGCTGAATGGGTCAGAACATCAACATGCTTGCTTGGATTTATACATCTTTGTAGATTCTCTACTATAAACGATGACTCCAGACTCAGACCAGACTAGGCTTAAGATACTATCACACCTCCCCCTTAGCGTAAGCTTTTGTTTCCCAGCTTAAAATAACAGAACGTGGATAACCTAGTTCAGGGTAACGCAGCGTATTTATGAGAACATGCCTAGCTATAAAACTTGCATGCCGCCGGCAAACACCCGCAATCAACGTTAGATAACCACTAAATAGGGGAGCAAACTGTTCTAGAAATGAGTAATGCCTTGTAAAGATTGGGCCATTGTAAATTCTCGACCAAACCTCCACTGCTCTGGGTTGCTTACTTCTCGCTTCATGAATGCTTTAGTTGAAATGTGTCAGATTGGTTCATTTGCATTAGTGTTTTCAGGGTAACAAGGTTACACTTTCAAGGTATCATACAAATAGGAGATAGATTCAAAGACCTACGAACCCAATCCAAGTGTATACTCCTCACCGACAATCACTTTGACAGGACGAGCGCTTGGTCGGAACTCAATAACCAGAGCACCTAAAGACAAGCGGAGGGCACTACGGGATAGCCCTCGATGTCCTCAACAAGAATATCTACATAGACCTCGGGGAACAACTATTCAGCTCTCTCATAGAAAATCAACCTGATCAGGCATTGGTCCACACTGGTCGTAAGAATCGAACCAGCAACCACTCACATATGAGATAACTCCCGCATCACAACACCATGCCGCCAAAGAACAACCCCGGGAAGGGGGATACACATAACCCACCACAGAAGACTCGATTACCAGTCACTGGCCATCCACGAGCCGAGGGTGAGGAGGGTGACACAAATATCGCTGATCCAGTGGCACCAGGGACACAAGCCCTAAGCGGCATCAGGCCTACTAGACACACTACAAGACGAGCACGGCGCCGGCACCATTGAGAGCATCGGACTACAGAGCAGGCATCACCACAGGGATAGAGAATGCCCTGGCAGGCTATGTCACGATGCAGTATCTATGGAGCCAGGGATACTGGAGATACAACACGGAAGTCTATCCTAGGATTCCTTATAATGGCCGGAATTGCACCTGGTGTGGTCTCTCGTTGCACCATTCTCAGGCGAGCTGCGGCACCCCCACAGCCAACGCTAGTAGCCAAACCCCTCCGGATCCACCACTACCACCGCCTCCGCCGGAATGCGCGCATGCGGGGGCAGCAGTACAGGAGGGGCAACCTTCAGGAGGTCAACCTCCAGCCAGGCCACCAGCGCGCATGCGGAGGCAGCCATACAGGAGGCGCAATCTCCAGAGGCAGCAATACAGGAGGCGCAACCTCCGGTCAGACCACCAGGGGAACCCGGGACCACACCGACATTAAAATCTCAGAAGGCACCATCAGTGTCAGGTACTTCGGGTACACCCAACTCGCACCAAAGGGGAAGAGGAAGGAGCCACCAGCGTTGCAAGTTCACCCAAACCGCTAGCGTAGATACGGGAAAGGAGACGGTGACAAAAGCACCACGCTCACAGCAAGAGAAGGTAAGGGAATCAACAACTAGCCCAGTCAGAGCAATTGCTATCTACGCCGCCCCAACCAAGGTCAAGATTGGGGAGATGCGTCACTGGTTGGAGGAAGACAACAACAACCTAGCGATAGTTGAAGAGCGCTGGCTCCTGGGGGGAGGCCGCTGATCGGGGAAGTCATACTCCTCCCTAGTCATCTACCTCGGCACCCCTACTGGGGTGCAAACACTGCAGATGGGAAGGAAGTCCCTCCGCACTACCGACTATGCGTGGGACAGGGGGATCCGATCCTAATCCTAACTTGTTTCCCTACCTGAGATTTTTCACCGGCGAGATGGGATGAGAGAATTTTGTAATTCTCTACTTGAGCTTTAGGATTAAGTTTTCCACTTGAGCATGGTATAATTTTTCCACTGGTGTGGTGGATTGGTGTGATGGATTGGCGTGATGGATTGGCGTGATGGATTGGTGTGATGGATTGGTGTGATGGATTGGTGTGGTGGATTGGTGTGGTGGAACTGGTATATCACGGGGCCATAGAGTCCATTTCTCTCTCTCTCTGCTGGTCGTGCAGGTTAGCTTGTACATATCTTGAATCCACTCGGGGTTCCGGCTGGCTCGTCATACGACCCATACAGATGTGCATACAAGTACTGAATTTTTAATGAAAAATAGAAAAAATAGCGGAAGCAAAAGGCCTTCCATAGCTAGTCATGTTTTCATAAAAATAACGTTGCATTACTATGAAGCTAGAGGGACTACATTATCTCCAATCACTTGTCTCTCGTGCATGGAATATTGATTTTTTTGGAGGGGGGTGGCGGCTATAATAGGAAATGACTTGCGAGTTCTTTAAGGCCAGATAGAACAGATCCAAAGAACTACGAACCCAAATTACAAGTGTACCCTTCCCCTGGCCAATTTTTTTTTTGAACGACTTTCGATCTCCAGCTTTCAAAAAAAAGAAAGGCGCGATATACCGACAGATCTTGGAATACGACTATGGATCTATCGCACAAGAAGAGGGGGACCATTGAAAACCAATTTTAGGCAGAATTTCAAGTTTTTTGAATTACCCTAGTTAATACCAATAGATACTCTCGGTATCGTAGTGGGCTGGGAAACCATTCTGGGGATCAAGAATAAAGAACCAGGGCTGGTTACAGGGTGTGGGTCAGGGTTTATTTACTTCAGCTCAGATGCCGGGGCCAAAAATCATGGCGGTGTATTGGGCTCTTCAGGGTAACACATACCAAGTTCAGGGTAACACAACTTAGTTCAGGGGTTTTTCTAAGCTCATGCTACCACTGGACAAACTGAGCCCCGGTATCTAATCTAAAGTCAATAAAGCAAAGCCAACAACTTTCTACACCTGTAGCTGCAGTGCGGTGGCGAAAAATACCATACCCTACATAAATGTATGTCTTACTCCTCCGTAACCCATACGGAGTATAAAATTCTCTTTTATGTAGGGGAGGTATGATTATTTTTGCCTTATATATTATATATATATTCTGCTATAGCACTGTAAAAAGAGAAAGAAAAAAAAGTAGTATATATCCACACATCCACGCTGAAAAAAAAAAAACTAAAAAGACGGACGGATGTGCGCACTAGTTTAAAAAAAAAGAAAGAGCTTAAAAGATAATCAAAGAAAGAGAGGTGAGTATCACCCTCCCTAGGGTGGGGCGACTGTCTACGAAAAGATCTCCCATGTCAGCAAACCTCCATGCTTCATCGTCCGAGTCATCCTCGTCGTCTGCTGCTTGACTAACTTCTGCAAGATAACATTAGTGATTAATTGAGGGGCATATGTTAGCAGGTATGGCTTACTCGTTGTCCCATAAACCCAGAGTACCACTAAAAACCATTCCTCCCATGTCATGATATCCTTAAAAGTCTTACCAATAGCCCTCCATTCCTGTAAGTCTATGCTGAACTCACCTCCATGCAATAGATGACGTAGGTATGGTTACATGGGTCGTGTAGGTACTGGTGATTGGGAGCTGGTGTTAAACCATGCACCTCGGTAATGGTTTCTCTATTCTCCTCATCCAGATCCAGAGGTCCCAATATATCCTCGATGTGCGGACATCAAAGCTGTAATGAGATGTTCCTGTCGACCGCTGATGAGGACATGTTGAGACCCCAAATCATCATTCTGGTCTTCTCCCGTTGGCAGTTTGGATAGCCCACCATCTGCTCTCGGGCTGGATTCATGTGTACTCCCTTAACACATGGCAGAGTAGTCTGGGACTGAATGATGAGTTATGTGAGAGTCAGGGTTTTGGGGTTTGCTCACTGTAGGGCTGTGGCATGACTGGGATTAGTCAGAGAATACAACTAACGTTACGCTCACACCATCTTCACATTACCTGTAGCAGTGCTAGTTCGGCTTTGAACGGCCAAATGGTAAGGAGCCAAAGTTACAATTCCTTTTCCATGCCAAAAGGCATCTTATTCTATGGGTACGGGATCGCAACAAAGTTGTTGTACGTAGCAATGTGAACAGAACTGAAATTTCCCACCATATTAGGCCCCCAATTATCAACGACGCCCCATACTACCTTCCTCCTCGCCTTCCCACTCGCCCATGTCTATCCACTGTTTGCGGCCTGGTGGGGCAGTCCTTCAGCGAGGCTTGACATTTACCAATGAATGACTAATATATAAATAGTCTCCAAACAAATGAAAAAGCCAGAAATAGATCCCACCCTATCATATGACACTTTTGGTGTACTTTGGTGAAGGTAATAATAAGTATTGCAAGCGAGATGTTGACCACCCATCACGCTATGCCAAAAAGCCCAGCTTCCTCCATACAAAAGAACCCTGTCCATGAAAAACACGCTTGCTGTACTAACTTACATTATAGGACGAACCAAATATCTAAAATCCATACCACTCGCTACCCACCGAAGAGGATTAAAAGGTAAAGAAATAAAAGAAACAAAAAAACAGCATCTATGTAAAAACGCCCTCGCGCCAGGCACATTCCGTTATGCAAAAAAAAAAAAAAATGGTGAATTGTGATACAATGGGTATAGTATTTACAAATGAAATACCAAATAATAAGAGAAAGTATCGAGGATGGAATAGTTTTCGGGGATGAAATGCATAATTCGGAAATTTTGATCCCTTATACCATTGCTAGGAGTGCATTTGGTGGCTTTTGTATTGGTAATGGTCGTAAATCTTGATCGTCATTTGACGAACCCAACGCCCCACTCATACGTGTTGGTTCTTTTCCCTCCAATCTCGGAGTAGGAGGCATTGACGGCAGATCTAACATGAAGCTTAATCTTTGGCTCATTCTCTGATCAAAAGCAACTGTCGACCTTCGGGAATTTGACCAGGGTCCTAGGATAGGGCTGCTCGCCGGAATCAGACTTTCTAGTGGGATCCATGGTAGACACAATTTCCGGTCAGACGGCCCTTCCTGTGCCTGCGGAGCTGCACTGCTTACCAGATACCGTGATTGACATGACCTCCAGTCAAATGGCTTGAAACCCCCACGACAAGTAGCTATAGCTAGGGGCACATCCAATACGGGCATATTTGGCCCTATCCCAGAATCCGTCGTATAGGATCTGCCCCTGGAGCTCGACATGTCTTCTAATTCCATGACTACGATTTCCCCATCTTTCTCCAGGTGGGGGTGCGCATATGACAACGTTGACTTGCTGCAGGAGGACGACATTCTAGGCGTGGATGGGCCGCTGTCTGGCCACCTCTCCCAGCAGGAAGAAGATGAAGACCCAGAGGATGAAGATGGTCCAGAACCCCCCCCCCCCCTTATTCCTATCACTCCAGAATCGTCGTCCTCCCACATATTGAGCTCTGCCTCCTTCTCCTCCATTAACTTTTGCCGGTAATGTCTTACCGTACAAGATACGCAAATGCCCACAATAACAATCCCAATTGCGCCCCCAACCAGTCCACCGATTAGCGTAGCTGGACCTCCTCCTCTCGTGGTGGATGCCGGGTTTTCTAGGCTCGTGGCGGCTGATGTTGACTCGCCCCTTGTCTGAACTATCATTGAGTTTGTCTGCGTCCGACTGGCTGCTGGTATACTACAGAATAATCAAGGTATTAGCCGCTAATTGGCGCGCTTAGGTGGGAGTGGGGGTAAATGCACGCACCATCTGGGAAGATTCAATAACGTCGTACAGATCTCATATCCCGGGTAACTATATGGCCATGCTTTGTAAACATCACTGGAGGGTTGTCAAGATTTGAGGGTAGCCATACCAGCAAGACTTTACTTTTCCATCCCTCGGATCCGTGATAAGTTGACCTGAATTATTATCACAGTTGGAGTCATGAAGATCGAGACCTACATTCCCATGACTGTTAGAGACTTTGCATTTTCTTCACTGGCATCACACAGGTTTGAAGTAAGGAGGAGAAACGCACAGTTTACTGGCTCAAGGCATGTTTTTCTATGAAAAATGTTAGTCCCTGCAGATCTTGACACAAGCCCAACTCACATGCACACCACTTGCATTGCCTCATGGTAAAGGATCAACATACCCTTTCCCGCAGCAATACTCGAGCTCACCGCTTACCATACAAGAAGAGTTTGCAGGGCACGACCCTATGCTCCAACATTAGCATAGTTGCATAACTTCCCTGCTTGAAATGGAAGGAACATACAGCCTTTCGCCACATTGCAGCATTTCTCAACGCACATATCTCCACATATCACTAGGCCCTTTGCGTTGCACTCTGCAGCTGACCTGATCTCCACCTTCAACGCAATTCCTTCCCCAGTTCCAGGATCCCGCCTTTTTCGTCGTCGTGAAGTTATAGGCGGGGAGAATGGATTCTCCTCCCGAGCAACAACCACCAGACCACGCACCAGCTGTGGCGATTGACGCCCACGGGAAATATCACCTCGGTAGCACTGCACTAGAGAGACCAGAGAAAGTATCTGCAATAAGAGGATAGTTGCAGTCAGAGCCTTGCGGACCCCCAAGTATATCCGTGAGGTTGCTGTCGCCATATTATGGATTGAAAAGTCGAGCCCAGGAGATATTGTGAGAAGCTCCGAAGGGAGAGGACCTAGAAGGGAGGAAACTCAAGAAAAGGGGACCGCCCCCTCCGAATCTGAGTCGTTCCAGTTCAACACAGTTGGTAATTGGTGGTGTATTCTGGGCAAGTAGTCCTGGCAGCTGTTATCGTAGCTGGGAAATGTGGACTCTTTGATATATGAGTACCACAGCCGTCTTAATACTACCCTTCTCTTTAACAATCTGCCCAACAATCGAGGGACCGAAACTACAACCGCAGTGAAGAGTTCTTCTTGTCTTTGGTAGAGTAGTGGCTGGTATCAAAGCTTTAGTTTGCTGATTGAGTTTGCTCAGAACGAAGGCACTGGCTTCTACGGAAACGATAGCTGATGGTAGGGGTTCCTTTTTGATTAGTGGCTCGTTATAGCTGAAGGGAAAACTGATGCTGAATAGAGGCAAAAAGAAGACACAAATGAATATAAAATATTTGTACGTTTTGTTGTATTCTAAATCTTGGAATTGGACTCTGTAAATGCGAAGTTGCGAAGTCTCGTGGATCTCGGAACATTATATATCGATGTATCCGTTTCCTTATAGACGATGTAGTCTCCCCGCACTCCACATCGGCTAGTATCGTGAATTTTCACGTATTGGTAGCGATATATACACGGAGATGGAGCCCCAGGGCAAATTGAGCTCCTCCGCTTCCTTTTCTGGACAACTAAAAGTCAAGTAATATCACAATTGGGCAATGCCAGAACGGACAACTCGGATACACTTGGACAGGGCCAGCACAGGCTCGCCATCATGATGTCACCATCGCGAGCCCCTGTCCCACCAGATACTTCTAGATCATCATCTGTGCTAGGGTGCAATGGGCTGACCAGTATCAGTGCAGACATGCAACCGACCCCTTGATACTCGTCCTTGTGATGTGATATTCAGTAGCTAACTAGATAGTGCTGGACAGGACTGACCCCGGAGCCGAGGTTTGCAATGTTCTCAGCTTCGTGTGAAATCACAAGGTTGCAAGTCATCCTTTAGTTCATTTTATTGCATGCGCACTGCAGGGTATATTGGCCATAGTATATATCATCTGTCCCATCTCACCAAACACAAGAAACACATGGAGGATTGTTCCTGAAGTTAGAAGATATAAGTACTCGCGGTTGGTCGTACTAGTTCAGGTGGTCAGATACTTACTTACGTAATGTTGATGGGTGCTATATGTAGCTACTTAAGCATGCTTTTATGCAGAATTCGAGCGTATCTTATATACATACTCCGTATGTTTGTATATACGTAATGTGTGTACATATTTACTCCTTGAACACTTTGCTTAAAAAGGTAAGAGATCTCGAGACATCAACGTTTGCGATTGAGAGCTCACTCACTGCAATGTACGGTTAGGATTCATGCGTGCAATGTTAACGGTGAGCACTAGCATTGACGTACATCATTAGACTGGCTGTATATCGTGAACTCGCGGGGATGCACGTGACACACTATAAAATGCGCGAACATCACTATATATGCATAGGTGGGCACATGTACTCTACTTGGGTCTGGCGAAGTCTGGCAGGGGGGAAAACCCCATAACAACCAGCTTCCAACGTGTTGAACTCTCATTTTCTTATTTACTTCTCCAAGTGCGGCTTCGAGCGCTTAAGCTACCAGAAGCATGAGAGTCAACACTTACCCTATACATGTCAGTTGAGGCCTTTGTTGCCCAAATTGTATGAGAGCACCCATGCCAATTTTTTGAGAGCCAGTCAGCCTATTTTCCACCCTTAGGATAGGTCATGTACCGCTCAATGTCAAGCTTAAGCCGCAAGGCCATACCCAGAGTAGGCACTTGGCTATTCCCTTGAAAACTAATAGTCAAGAGCACAGGTAAGATCATATTGGAGCATATAATATCTATGGCCAATATACAGTACCGCAGTACTATCCATTCCTCGTCTAGGAACCCATACTACAGACCGAAAGCGTATTAGAGAAATACGAATAGTCTAAATTTCATTAAACAACCTCTGAGTAGTATGCATAGTCGAGCATATATTCAATAAGCAACAATGCAGAGATCGCCATGTCATGCATAAGTATAGTTTATGCTATGAGGTACCGATTCATGTTTCTTGAATCGGACGTTCTACCTGCGGCCTCGTGCATGTATTCCGGGGTCTGTCTACTTGAAACACCGCCCCGAAAGAAATTCGCGAAGAGGGAAAAAAGAAATGATCCCGACCCGATGTCTCACTATTCCCTACCATGGTAGGACCCTTACCCCGCAACATCTTGTCATTCCCAAATGCACAAAGCGGAGAAGCATGCAAGATGTCCAGCCCCTGGCATAGCAATATAGACAATGCGAATTCGCAGCTGATCCTGGTCTGAGCCAATCAAGCATGCCAGCTCGAGAAAGCACGCGTGCCAGTACCGTCGCGTGCCCAGTTCCCCCTTCGACCAAGCTGCCACGATCTGGTTCCAGTGATCTGGTTGGCAACCAGACTACGTATACTAAGTATCGATGCAGACAGGAGTTCCATACATTAACAGCCGTCATATGCATTTTTGTACTCTGGAGGAACAAAAATACGATCTTTTATCTATCATTTTTATTTTAAAGTTACGAAATTTTGACCCATATTTTGGCCCTGCTCTCTACATGCAGCCTGGCTCATATTGCAATTGGCCAACATCCAATTGAAACCTTCTTTCAAGGTTTGACCCTATCGAGGCTCGTGAAGCCCGGATCCAAATGCCGGTAGTCTCGACGTTGGGCGCGGCACTTGGAGGTATGTACTCTACTCTAGTGAATGTTACCCTAGGGTTGTTTTCGGTTACTAAAGCTCTTGGTGATCTTGTATATGAAGATAGGTACCTACTGTACGAAGCACCAATGGTCCCGCTAGGGCTGTGCTTACATTTCGTCCGAGTCGTAATTGTGAGATATTTTCTTTGTTGATCATCCTGGACGACTGTGGAGCTTCCAGCCCCTGGGTTTTAAGCTCTGATACCCGACGTCGACGGGAGTTGTAATTATATCTACATATATATACTTTATTCGCATAGTTCAGGAACGTTGTTTTCGTTATAGTTACCTTTTTCGTAGTGGTTGGTGGCACAAAAGCGGCCTCGAACGCGTAGATGCCACCATTTTTGGTACTATTTCCGCGCGTTTTCTGGTATTCTGGGGGCTCGAGACTAGCGCCGGTAGTCTGGTTGGGCTTTGTGGTACTTGAAGAATCATATAAATTATATGCAAACATAAGTTTTACTTCACCAAGGTTTGACCCACTTACTATATGCGACTCACTGATTTAAGAATATATATAAATTTAGGTTTTGTCTATAAGTGGTTACGTGGCTTCTCCGAAGCCTCCAACAAGGGTAATACTTGCGCATTAGGCTCGATATCCACCCTCATGCGAAGAATTGGAGCTCGCAAAAGACCTATAGTCAAAACTTATAATTAACCAGAATCGATAGTATCATCGATAGTCTGGTATCCACGGATATATCGGGTCTTGCAAAGCCTGTTGGCAACTGAATCGAGCTATGGCCGCTAGATCAGGCAATGGGTACCGTAGCTTTATTATGAGACTCCACATTTCCGTGCAGATCACTATGAGTAGGTGCTGCTTTACTGTCGGTCCAAGTGCATGGAGGCTTCATAGTTCAGGGTAATAGTTTGAACATCAATTAGGTTAACAGCGGCTTGAAAATTGGTTTCGTGCCCCTAGAAATAAGCACGTGCTTAGAAAGAGCCTTAGATTTGGGTAGTGGCCAGCGCCGTCTGTTCTCAGTATGCACGTAATATAGATGGTTACGAAGTAGGGCTTTTTATCGGAAGAGCCGAAGACCCCGAGTGGCACAGAGCGCAGTATGTATATCTAATGGAGTGCCCGCACATACGAGATGGAAGGGGAAGAAGCATCGAGGAAGCATACAAGGGCCCCAAGTGGTGCAGGGTGGCGGCGGACGTAGTGAGGTATGAGTGCTCGGGTATCGTGTCTTTTGTTCCCCTTTTCTCAATTTTATATTTAACCGGGGCGAAAGGGGCAGGGACCGGCCGAGCGATTGGATAATACACCAGGTAACCACCCGGGGGGTAATTATTTACCAACCAAAAAAAGTAGGGCTTTTTTTTTTGTGGTGATGAGCTCTCGCCATAATACTAGATATTTTAGTACAGCGAACTCCTGAAGTCTTTTTCACGCATCCGCCCACTCCATATCCCATTCTCCCGAACCATATCCTCTCCCCACTTCCTTCCCGGCATTAACGTTGTCATGCACCTATATACATTACGTACAGCTCTACACTACATAAAAAATCATTGACACTCAAGAACATAACGGCACCCATAAAACTTTCGATATTCAGATAGTGCCCCACTAACAGCGGATGCATCGATTGATTATACGTGGTATAAATATGAAACATGGATGGGAGATTGAATCCTGCAACTGAAATGCATGGTACGTTCTGACTTGTACCGAGCGAGTTCCAGTGAAAATATCTCCATGAAACTGTCTCTAGTGAAATCTTTGTGCTCACAAGCTCTTAATCCAGTCACTACGTTATTGTATCCCGCTGTAGCTCCATTTATTATCCACTATAGAAGTACTATCAAATTAATACGTCAGAAAATGTAATATTTTAGCCCGCATAAACAAATACCCATCTGGTATGGTTCTCTGAGCTCTACCGGTATTCTTTTCAGGAAATCATATGAGATCACGCGCCCCACCAAGTACATTCCTGGTACGTGCTTTGTGGTCGTCCTAAAGCCCCCCATAGCTCAGAAGACACAATCACTGAGGATAATACTTCAGCTCCCATTCACATTGAATGGAACCACAATGCTGTGACCATGTGGGCTATAGCAAAAGTGGTATCGCTCCTGAGGGCCTTGCGGTGTCTAAAATTTAAATGCTACATTTTTTGACAGGTTATGTGTTGAGAGGGAAAACTAGATATAGGCATAATATCCAAGGGATAGATGTTCAGGGGAGTTCAGATCAAGGTGTAGGTGCCGAGGCAGTGAGTGAGTTTTAACAGGCGTGCACATTAGGATGCGAGGGAGGGACGGGTATACGTGGGGCAACTTGAGGGTGCGGTAAATGGCTGTCGCCCGATTACTGCGCCGACATTCTAGTATTATATACTGTAGATGATTATTGACGGGTTTTTCCGGTACCCTGAGACTATAACATTGTCCCGGAACAAGGCGATGTCCACACTGAATGCCCCAGTTGCGAAGTCACTAAAACAATACCTATTCAAAGAAGGAGTCTGGGGCAGGAACAGTTGCACCAAATAGCCTATATTATTTCCACTCTTCTCTCTCATCACGATTACTTGCCTAACTTTATTTTATGCTTGAGTGGATATATTTGGAGTTACGATGTTCAGATCGAACTGCGAATGCTTAGTTGAAAGTCTATAACAAAATCGATGTCCGGTGGCCACCGATCTAAATACGGTTGTCCCCGACAGACAGATCTTGCCTTTTGAACCACTCCCGCCTTAGATCATGCACACTCTACACTCTAGATATCTGTTATGTTTACGTAAATCGCACCTTGTGATGGGAGTGGAGATATTCTAAGAAAGGTACGGTATCATATGTGATAGACACCCCTCAGCTGATATATTGCGCGATATTATGCTTGATACTAACTATAAACACTCATGAAACGGATCCGAGCTGCTTTTTCGACATTCAAAGTTCAATATAACCGAAGATAACCTTTAAGTTGCCGACCCGCCCCGGGGCTGTGTCAGACCTGCAGAAATGAGCCAACCCCTGGACGGTCAACATATGAACTTGAAGGTTTCCTCTCAGCTATAGCAAAGATTCCTGTATCAAGAAACAGGTAAGGCACATTCAGGAGCGGAAGATAGTCATATATGCATGGGCTGGAGGAGGTTATATTTCACCTAGAAGAGATGACGTACCAGCTCCGATTGCCCCGGCATCTTCCGGCGTATCTGGTATATATAGGTATATATATAGATTGCAAGAGAGGAGTTGATAGCGATTTTTGAATACTTGGCACGAGGCAACGATTCCGCGTTTATGTAATACAGCTTATGGTCGTGTCATCAGCTCGTGCGACCCCCGAAAGAGGACTTTTGCAATATCAAAAGAGGCAGTCGGCGGCTTGGCGAAAGTGGATTTCCTCACGACTCTAGATCTAAGACAAATAAAGTACTTTGCAAGTGTGTCTGGACTGGACAGATCAGAATGAGAGCCGAAAACAGAACTCTAGGGGGTCCACGTACCAACCGTTGTGGGTCTCGCTAAATAAGACTACCCCTAAAAAATATGATCTTAAAAACAAAATATGCACAGGTGAAAAGATACCACAACCTTCAGTGAGTTAGATATACACACATTCATTATATCCTAGTCTTCCATAATATGTCCATGTATCTCTAGGCCACTCCTGGTAGCTCTGTAGTCCGGGTAGCTCTGTATTCTATAGCTTATGAATAAGACTTTGCTCGAATTTTAAGATACAAGAAGCCTCTAATTTGTTCATGGACACAGTATGGCTTGGTCTGATTCGCAATTTTGGTACATTTTCGGGAGTCTGATGTGACTCCTGCGTCGCACTCCGCAGGATGTAACCAAACTGGCGGTAAGTAGCACCGCAAATACTCAGAATGAAGAAACTGCGCCAGTCCGGCGCGCGCGTTGCTTATAGTAAAATAAGTCTTGGTTCCCTAGAGAGAGAGACCTTGCGACAAAGACTCCAGAGCCAATTCAAGGATGTGCACTATCTAGCAGCTAGCCCCCCCAAAGAAATTAATGAGGGGCCTCGGAGGAGAGCCTGGCAGCCTCAAGAGCAAAGCTAATGTGATAGCAAACAGGAAGTAAAACGAGGGGTGTTTGGCAACTGGTTCCCCCTGTAGTTCGGGCTTATATCCGACTCCGAGGAATTATTCTCCCATCCAACCCCCAGTATGATAGTAAATACACTCAGTTGGGGAAGTACTAGGCATATACATATGCTTGCTCAGATATGGATGTGGGTCACGTTAACCCCCCCCCGGCCATGGATGGCTAACTGTGCAAGGGTGATACCGTGACAAGTATGATGGGATGAAGTCCATTACGCATATATCCATGAGACTGCCTACCTCTATATTGCCATCACCAGATGGCTAATTATACACTAATAGCAGTAGCACTGCGCAATACCGTCAACATTTAGATCTCATGACAGCTTAGTAACCTATCGGAAATAGTAATATTTTAGCCTACAGTAGTGAATAGCCTCTGGCATGGTTCTCTATGCTTTTGCAAGGAAATATATTGAGGTCACGCACCAAATACATGCATGTCTGGTACTTGTTTTGTGAGCTTCCTGAAGTCTCCCATAGCTCAAAATTTGAAGACAGCCACTGAAGATAATAATTCAGCTCCCATTAACAATTCAATGGAATTTCTGATCCACAATGCTGTGACCGGACGATAGCAAAAGTAGTATCGCTCCTGGGACCCCTGCAGCGACTAAAATGTTACATTTTTCTACCAGTTATTGGATATATGATAGAGTACCTTTTGTACTTACATAAGTAATATACCTCGCTACCTCAATGACAGAGAGGAGTATGAGCGCATGTAAACCCTAGCCCCCACATAGATCTCATTCCAGACCCCTTTTTAAAACGCAGTGTAGTGGCATGGTTTTACCATCTATTTGATTCAAGACAAGAAACAAGAAAATAAATTTATACCACGCACCTGTGTTGAGTTACCCTGAAGTCTTGGGGGGTTTTTTTTTTTAAACAGATTCATGGGTCCCAGAAACACTTCACTGACACAGTGCTAACAAATCCCTCCAGCGAGAAGGCGGCCACAAAGACTTGCAGCAGCGCTGTAACAGCCCGACCCAGTGAGCCAAACCATACAGTAAAGTTTAAACCTGCTCAACTACGTTGATGACATTAACCCTGTCCTGATATCTACAGGCACCAAGGCCACACACGAGCTAATAATGTCAAGGGTTGGGCGAATGCTACCTAGAGGAAGAGGTCAATGATAAGGACAAACTCAATATATCAAGACCCACGGCCGCATGGCAGGTATTGCAGCCAGGGTAGCTATACTACGGCGAGTGGGACGACCAGGACCTCTGCGATCACAGATCTCGTCCTGTTCATTCAAAAGCAAGAGCAGCCCAAGCATCAAGCCTACTGGGTAGCCAAAATCGAATCCCTTCTTAGACGAAGTCGGGGGGGTGTGCTACACGAAAGGGGCGGGATAGTAGCGGGAGCCCACTAGGTACAGCGAGGACAGACAGGGGGGACACATCACCTTTCAGTGCCGGCAGTACCGACAGCAACGGGGGGAGTTGATCGGGGCCCATATAGTCATGGGAGCAGCTACATAGAACAAACCGAGCTGGAGGAAAGACGAAGAGGGAAGGGGAACCCTGGGAACGCAGTGGACGGCCTTCTTCCCACTATCTATATCGAGAATTGGCCGGCATGGGATTAGAGCGGCATTAAAAGGTACCGGGGGTTTTTCTTTTCTTTTATTTTTTCCATTTATTTTTTCAAGAAAAAAATCAGTACCTGCACATCCATAGGGACGGGTGAGGATGGATATTCAAGAGCTAGCAAGTTAATCTGCTGCCCGCGCGCGGAAGGACCCAACGAATCTTCCTTAGTTATTATTCCATTTTTGTACCTACTTATGGTTAGCGTTAGAATAATAGAAATCTTTTTTAAAAAAAGGCTAGTGATAAACACTACCAAACCCGTGTTTTCCTTGGATATTAGGAGTTTCTTTTGGGGCAGGCAGGATAAGTCCTATGGTTTTGAAGACACTCAAAAGAGAATCATGCTATAGTTCCAGTCATAAATGTTCGTAGAAGAGCTCTTTGATGCTCAGCGCTCTGGGAGCGAAAAATGAGCGAATAGCAGAAGTGGTATCTACCTGTTTAAGGGACACTTTCTGGTTCAATCGAGCGCAGAGGTTACCCTCAACTGCTCAACCTCAAACTTTACAGCTATTTTCCAACCTTCACCTGCGCAGCCTCCTGTAGTTAGCTCGTGTACCCAGATCTAGACTATAGGCGCAGCAGATATAGAAAGAGGAGGTCTAGGCATGAGATGTAGCTATTGTTACTAACCGACAACAACAACCCCTACATATTCAAATAGACCTCTAATCACTGAGGAATCCCACAATTTGAAATTTCAGTAGGAACATAGGCAAGAAAATTTTCCGAGTCACATCAGTCCAAATGGTATTGTGGTATATATGTAGCCTAGCCAAAAATATGTAGCAATGAACCATAAACAAACATCAAACCCAGAACAGAAACGTGCGCTTGTGGTCAAAAAAAGATCAATAGGTATAAATGAAAGAAACCAGATATATAACAAAACTCCACTATGCGAGCTCGCCAAAGCCGATATGGCTAGATATATATGAACAAGAAAGGCTACAACAATATAAATCGAAGAGAAACCAGAAAAAAAGTGACCAAAGCCTTGCAGCCCCCAGGTAATGAAACAGTAAGTGGAGAATACGAAAAAGATGGACACGTATTAGGAAAAACACTGAAGCGTGCCATAGGGGAACGCTAATACCGCAACAATAGAGAACATTCTTCCTTTACCCTATCTACCCATAGAAGCCCCTCTGCCACCGAAAACATCCATTGACAGTACACCCGAGCCTCGAGACCTTATTTCTTTTCAGGCTAATCCTTCATCTTTAACGGAACAACGCTCTTCAGTGCCC
>Ga0307511_10003373_pt1 | contig 16438 bp, 13 predicted proteins | sample 13_EM_MG_FD_200266 | JGI IMG/M metagenome (GOLD analysis project Ga0307511, IMG submission 200266) | Populus trichocarpa ectomycorrhiza microbial communities from riparian zone in the Pacific Northwest, United States - 13_EM | ecosystem: Host-associated > Plants > Roots > Unclassified | place... | reverse complement strand
CCAGAATGGCCTCTTACCACTCTGCTTGCCTAGCATCACAGGATTGCCGGAAATGGCTAGCGTGTTGACCCCGGTCATATTACGGTGGTCGGTCAAATGTAGGTAGCCAATGGTACTTGCAATTATATCTAGCAAAAACTGTGATGCGACGAACCTCATACAAAACACTGGTGACAAGTCCCCCCCGCCAATGCTTATTTAGAGTTTCTTGGTGTCGGCTACTTATGCAAGCTATAGAAATATCAGGCCTAAATCTGGTAGTCTAGCTTGCGAAGTTATGAATTTTTTCCTCAAGGCCAAGATACCCCCCAAACCACAAGCCATTTGTCCTTGGACCAACATGAACCCCAGCCACTCAGGAGTACTTTCAAGGTGCGTTTGGTTGGGCATACGGTAAGACCCGGGACTGTAAAATGCAACTCTGCATGACATGATCGTTACCCGAAATACTGGCTTCCATTCCTCACCCTGTGCAGGTTGTAATTAGCTCCAAGCTTCGTGAATACTTTCTTACCAATTTCGTAATCTGGCCAGACTAACGCTCTGTCCTCGAGCCCTCCCCATCTTTATAGTACGGCTGTATTTACCCCGTTCCCGCCTAACTTGGAACTTCCTCATCTTGGCATTGGTACGTGTTTCGTGCCCATCCTACATACAGGGAAGTGGACAATCAGTCCTAGATTGCGGAAAGGCTCTAGAGCCAAATTGGGGATGTGCGCCATGGACTGGGAGTCCTTGCAAACATGCTGGGGCCCAGTAAAACCCCGAAGGACACCCCTGAAATAGCTCTAAAGGCTGAGAATTAGGTAGAGTAAATTTGGAATTTATTCGTTCTCGCTCCTTTGAAAGTCTATCGCCTGACATGTGCAGACTTCAAAAGGTCCATAGCACTCTCCAGAACTATTCCGCATTCTACTGATTCCAACGGCATATTCCTTCCTCCACCACGAGACAATCTCAACCCGGCTAGCAATCGAGCTAGTGTTCATGAGAGTGCAATGCAACGCTATACAACGATAGCAGGGTCAAGGGTAGCGGTAAGTTGCGCTAGACAGCTTTTCCTGTCCCCACTCCCAGCCCGTGGTACACATCCCTGATTTGGCTCCAGAACGCAACCTCTCTAAAAGTACCGCATAATCTCCGTTTTTTTTATGGAGAGACAGGGGATCTTCATTCTCAGATTATGTGGTATCTCTTTCTCCTATACCGAAGTGTTTGGCAAGAGAGGCCCAAACGCCCAAATCAAAGACCCTCACAGAAATTTGTGTCACGCACTGGCTCTTTGGTGGGGCTTTTTGGGTTTCTGGTCCAAGTAGCTACCGCGTGTCTCGGAGTGAGTTGGGGTTAACTTAGCCTAATGTACCCTATGAAACCGAGACTAGCGACTGTGTAGTTGCGACTTTAGGCACGAGACTACCGAGACCTAGTCTGATTATACATGTGGTGGTATCATCAATTATCTACCGAGACTTACATTATCCATTTACCAATGATGCTTCCGTCAGGTGACCTTGTCTCACTAGAACTTTTGAAACAGCATATATTCTCTTGCCACCTACCTAGACCCTACCCATGTTAACATGTCTTGTATTGGAGAAAGAAATTCAGATTTTTAGAGGTTTGATGTGAGGTGTGGTTCAGATTTCAAAGTTTTGTAGTCATATTCCGGTTTTATCGTCACTGTCCCTGGCTTGCAGGGCAATGCAGGAACAACTTTCTCTCCGCGGGCAAACAGTTGAGTTATGAGAGCCACGTCCGATCACGTGATAAGATACTTAGCCGCTTATGGCACCGACTGCCTTATAAGGCAGTATGGTTATAGGCTAACCGAAGTAGTCCTAGCGGAGTATTCCTGAGACCTCACTCCAATAGAGACCCCCCCGTGCTTTGGTCGTGCCTATGTTGTCAATGATAATGAGCCTTTTGAGGGCCCTTAATCATCACCCCCTTTCCCACGCTTTCTAGGTGCTTCAGGTTCTATGTATCATCATCATAATTTCGGTATATGAGCTACTCCATTCTTAAAAAGGGGGAAAAAAGTGATCCCACATCAACAGCCGACTATTTAACCACTTACAGTCCAACTATGAACAAGTAGCAACATATCTACTGCACTATGTAGTGCCACATGATGTAATTAGTGGCATATATAGTGTCCGGCGTCCAAGATATAGCCAGCGGACCTCCGATCCTCCTGAGCTCTTGATGGTGGCGGGTTTCGTTTTACATACATGTACATAGTGGCTTTGTACATGGTTCTCACATATCCCAAACATCCAGTTGGTTGGGAGCCCTTGCCCCTGGAATCTCGGGATTTGTTGTGCTTTCGGGTGAAATGGAACAGAGGAACATAGGTTTACTGAGTAGATATATATAAGGGATATCGGTAGAATCTCCCATAGTCTGGGCACATAGGTTTACTTTGTAGGCAATACTTTCAGAAGATTCGTTGGCGATCCCCCAGATTCAGGAATCGTCAACTCACTGCCACCACTCTGCTATACTCGGCCACCCGCAGCTTTCGGCAGGTGCGGGGGACAGAGCATGCGGATGGACTACCTGAATTATTAAGTATGCACTCGGAGTCGCAACTGAAGCACGAAGTAGGATATACCGATGCATGCGGCTAGAAGTAGTTGGCCTAGGCTGTGTGTACCTGTAACGTTGAAAGAGAGATATATAGTATTCTATGTATATATTGGCACAACTCAAAGTCTATGGAATATTCTCCATTATGGAATCAAATGATTGAAGGAATCTCTCGTAGTAATGTAGTTAATCGTAAGCATGTATGGCGGTCTGGTTATACGTTCAGGGTAACGACACTAAGATTCGGTCCATGGAAGCTAATATATGAAGAGTTATGCCCCTCCCATTAAGCTCACGTGTATGTGCGATGGACGGTAGCTTATGCCGATGGCGGAAGATGACGAAACACACTTCTCCATAATAAGTTACTTGTATCCTCTCCCCAGTAGCAAGCCTAGATCGATAGGTACCACTCAACTCTGCACATTACCACCCTCGGCAAAGAGGACCCATTCCCATGTCCAGCACTTTACTCATGACCAGCCAAAAAAATATCACCAAAAAAACCCCCAAAGAAGATGTAATCAAGTATCAAGTATCAACCATTGCGGCTTCTCTAAAACCAATATATCACTATCCCAGGCCTGCTCGCAGAAATGCCTCAAGTTTAAAGCTTCTCCTTCTCATATGGAACGACAACACCATTGCCATCACTCTTAACGGGGATGGATTCGTCTAATAACACGAGGGGGATGCTGTTAGCGTATGCTATGTAAGGCGGGGCTAGGTAGATATATGTAGATGTGAACCTACCACCTTCTTGTCTTGCGACCATTTTCACTGGCACTGGGGCGGTGAGGACTGAGGTAGCGAAGAGAGCGAGGGCACTGAGAACGAGGAAGATGCGGGACTGCATATTTGCGGTTTGTGCTTGAAATATTTGGTAAGAGAGATAGATTAAATTAAGGAAGTTGTGCGTGCGGGCGTTGTTAACGCTCGGAGCTTGTCTTTGCTTTGATTGATACTAGGCAAGAGAAGAATGCAAAGGGTCGCACGGCGACGAAGTTCGTGGTTGGTAATGAACGCTGGAAAGAAGAATCGCAATGTAGTGAAGGAGAACGAACGCTGGCGTTGCTGGCTAGGGGAAGAGGGTGTGGGGAATGCGGAAGATAGATATATACTTTGGATACACAAGCTGGTGACAGAGGCCGCTACGACTCACCTATCTACCTACATGCCTGGCCTGGGAATTAACAACGATGGACGAGTTTCGAGTACGTGGAGGGGCACGAACCTGGGGCGGGTGAAGGGGGTTATAGAGGCTTGTTTGATGGGGTATAGCAAGGATCGCACCTGGACAGCTGCAGTCCAGCGCTACAACTGTGACACTCTATGTTACCAGAGTTGATACTTCTATGGACATATAGGAAATTGGAGCATGGAACATGTATATTACCACACATGAAGTATCGGGAAAAAAATCAAAACAAAACACTCCAGGGTATTATGAAAGGATGAATGAAGTCGTGGAATTTTCTATGCGGCTGTCACATTAGAGTGTTTATTTGGTAGGCAGGTTGTTACATCTGTCGCGCTTGGCTGGTTGGCTTATTCTGTAACTGCAGTTCATGTCGCGACCTTGTTTCGGGTCCGAGTCAATATCCTGGTTGAAAATCCCGGCTGTTGGATTTGCCTTCCTTAGCGCTATGTAATCAAACACAAGAAAATGGTAGGGGGAATTCATAGGATTTAACGAAAATCTTTTGGGTGCTTTTCAGCACGTTGTATTTTTGGTAGCTTTGAGTACCGCTCTTAAACGCCTGGGATTGGCACGATACTGCCTGAGTAGCAAGTCTTACACCTGGAATAGGTGATTGGCTAGTATGCTTATAGGCTTGTGGCGCGGAAGATCGTTTTAAGGACACCGCCGAAGGAACCTCTTTACTCTAATCGATTTTCAGATCGGTTTCAACGGTACTCCCAGTGTTTTCTGAAGAGATATTTGTCTTATCTATTCAGAGATTCTTTAGCACATCCCGTTGCCTTGCGGTCATGAAGCAAGTAGTGAAGGGATAGATTGGGGGATAAGATAAGCAATGTAGGATATTCAGGGTAATGTACTCCAGAGGCAGCCAAAACTCAAACGTGATTGTGCACGAAGATAACGTGAGGCTAGGGAACATGAGGTTGTAGCTAAGTAGGTAGATATGCACCAGAGCAGTTATATTTAGCTATCGTGAATGCAGCGATAAGAAGCCAAGGTACTAAACGTACCGATTGTGGTATGCTATATCACTAAGCTAACACAAAGTCATAATACCGATGCACATTGTCAAACCCTAGTGGACATCACACATAATGTACGTAACAAATTCCAGTCATATGTATCACTTTAAGTATCCTAATCAACCTGCCCTGACCAGCCGCATACTCAATACCAAAGTCCACCTCTTAGCCAAAATTCAACCCCTTCTCTTTACTACTGTCAATCCACCGATGCCTTGCCTTAACATTCAGATGCCCCCACTTGCTAAACCATATCCATTATCCTATTCCCACCTCTTTCCACAAATGATCAACTCCACTAGCAACCCACCTCCGCCTGCCTGTCGAACAACGAAACACACAAACGTACACACATCAACACTCCCCTAAAGGAGGATGCACCGTACAGCTGATCAATCAAACACACAGAAGCCCTACCAAGTAGCAACCTCAAACCCCCCCTCAGATTCCGCCGCAACACCCCAATCAACACCACAGTAACAAACAACAGAAGCACATAAAGTAATTAACCCCCCCAAAGAAACATAATATAGTATCGCTAAACAAAACTTTGCAATAAGGGAGAGACAGTAAAGGCCCCGAAGCCGGATTCAGAAAATCGCAGATTTATGCAGGAACGACCCATGATAGATAAATTAGCACAATGGAAAGAAACAGCGAGATAGAAATAGAAGGAATCCCATACATTGCTAAAATGGAAGAATCAAAAAGACATCAACAATAGCTTTAGTGGAATCGGTTGAGTAGGGATATATTAGGTGGTATAAAGCGACCAGTATGAAAAATCAGATGAAATAGAATCACAACGCGCAATGCCCATAGACTCAGAAATGTTATTAAAATGGTAATAAGGAAAAGTAAGAGCATGTATGAAGGCAGTGGGAAATAAAGATGATCACTAAGTAGAAAATAAATATCCCGTCTTCCCATTACTCCGGTTTTCACTTTTTGAGATATACTATAACCTTTGCTTCGACTCCGGTTTCTTCACTCCTGATTCCCATGCATACCGCTATACTCCGTCGTAGACACCAGGCACCCCTAACGCCGGAAGTCGTTAATGCTATAGTTACACTCCATAAAAGCCCTGCTCCGAAGCATCCAGTAGCTCGGACTTGATATATCCCTCCTCAAAGTTCAGAATTGTCGGATCTCGTTCCAAGGCAGTCAGATCTAGCATTTCTTGAGTAAACATGCCCAATTCGACTGAAGCTCCAAACTCCCCTGGGCTGCTGTATGTACTCTGTGGTTTTCTCATGTTCGGGTGGGCAGTATAATCCGGAGAGTTGCTTGTCATGTACTGTCCATGGCCGAATTCTTCAAAGCTGTGCTTGTCTGCGATGGTGAAGGATTCAACGTCATACCCCGGGGATGTGGGTGGAGAGTATTCATCAGACGATCCCATGTCCGGAATGCCACCAGGAGAATCCTCTTCTGCTGATGGTGTAGGCGAAGTGGAAGCCATTTCATCTGGCCCTGTCGATTCACCAGAGGAGGTATCTGAAGCCCCAGAGGATGTGGTACCCGACTGGTTATCCTCCTTTGGCAATGGTTTCTTCCTGGGTCTTCCACGTTTTACCTCTTTCCGAACAACACCTTCAAATGCACCAATACACATTCCCCTTTGCCTGTGTCTTGTCAAAGCGTCGTGTCTTGCGAATGAATTCCCACAGAGGCATGGATATGGCTTGACGCCAGTGTGGATTTTCGAGTGTCTCTTAAGGTCGTGTTGCCGAACGAAACACTTCTTGCACACCAAGCACTTGAACTGACGGTCGCCAAGGTGGGTCTGAACATGGGACTTGATGTTCTCCTTTCTTCCAAAGCGCTTTGCACATCCTTCATATAAACACACCCATTTCCCATCAGATTGTTCAGGACCATCGATGAAACTTGCGATTTCCTCCATTGTGATTCCAGATAAGATATCACCGCGCTCGAGGGGTGCTGTTTCTGTGGGAACTGGTGCCGGCGCAAGCAGGGGACGGACATGAATTGGGTTTTGGACGGGGAGAACTGGGCTAGATTTGAGGTCATTAGCGGACGCTATAGATGTATCGAACATTGCCAGGTGCTGCTGAACATCCTGAGGGGGAAATCCAGGAGACATCGAGATCGGTGAATGTGAGTAGAAGGAGTGTTCGTCAAGTTCCGTGTCGGGGGACCCCATTGCCAGACTTGATAAATTCACGTAGTGTCCAGCATGCGGTATAGGGGCCAAATCAAACGTGCTGACGGACATCAAAGGCGTTGTGTGGGCACGTGTTGGCATGCCGTGTTCACTATGTGCATATATATCTTGTGCAATCATATTTGCAGCGTCGTTCAATCTTCCGGCTGGAGCAAGAGGTCGCATATTCGGGTTCAACAATGATCCTCGCCGCTTTGGCTGCACAGAGTCCATGCTCCCTTTCCGAACGTGTTGGTTTTGTGGTCGGGGATATGGGAAGCTTGAATATTGTGTCTGATGCGGAACGGGTGTATAACCTGCATATATAAGAAACTTCTGTCAGTCTTCATCTCGCGATGTATAACGCGTTATTCCAAAAGGAGGAAAATACGAGATGCAGAAAAAAGGGATTTGAACCTTGTCGAGACTGGTTCGGAAGGGATGGCTGCTCGGTAACAGTGAATATATTGAACGTTCCATTCATAATAACGTTTCCATTCATGTTCATCGCACTCCCATCCATATCAAAAGACATCATTTTCGGTCCCATGCTAGACTTCAGCAGCAACGACTCATCAGGGACCGACAGTTGCCGACGGTGTTGTTGGCGCTGATATGACCGCTTTTGTGCCGGTAAGCTAGTTATTGCATTTTGTGCTTGTTTGGCCTCCAGAAGGGGATTCTCGCAGGCAGTATTTAGTCGTTGCTGTCGCTGAACCCTTTTGGCTGGTGATTGAAGCATGTATGACACTCTTGTTGGTAAGATGTCTCTTCGCAACTAGAGATGCCCCTGTTAGCCCCCATAACGCCAGTCGAGAGCCCCTAAGGCACATGAGCTGCTGGGTTGCAGAGTGCACGTTACAGAGGGCATTCACTAACCGTTTCACAACCAAGTATATATCAGGCTTAGAACCGACAGGCAGACGGGCGAACAAGCAAACAACCACTGGCAAGCGCTCACTCGAGGTGTTTTTGTGTGGCCGACAGTCGTTTGGCCCCGTGCGATGTTTCCCGGTTGGGATTTATAGAGGTGAAACGCGTGCAGATGTGCGTTGCCTATGGCGAGCTACCCCTAGAACGAAACGCGGACACGGGCAGAACCGTGTCTTGTCTGCTGCAATTGCGTCTTCTATAGCGAGCTTGTTGGTGGGGGAGGAGTTTTAGCGGGTAGGTTGTTAGGTGGGAGTGGTGTTGGGGTGGGATGGGAGGTTGGAGCAGCAGGGAGCGTGGGAGGGAGTGGACATATGAGAGACCCGTGCGAGAAACAAATCAAAGCCAAACGTTCTCGCCTCATAAACAGAGGTAAACAAGGGTGGGTTGGCTGAGCAACGGCTGAATCACGCGAAGTAGCTGAACTACCGATATTACTAAGGAGTGACTCATCATATTCGATCAGCAGACTGTATTAGTCATTACATACTTGCGTGTCAGCTGATTTATACGTCAATTACGTCAGCAATTCTATGGCTAATACGGATAATGATTTAGCGGATAGGGCATGCCCTTGGCCCCCACGCCACCCCCCCCCCAATGGCAACTTCTGCAGTATATTGTCACTTTTCGATGCGGAATCTCCAACACTTCGTTTAGAACCTAATCAGCAACGAGGGTATGTGACTCCCCCCCTACACTGTTGTAATCGTTATGACTCTTCTTTACTGACTTCTCTTTCCTTCAGACGCATTCTTGCTTAGCTGCTGGTAGCAATCATGCAAATTTTCGTCAAAACCCTCACGGGTAAAACCATCACCCTCGAGGTCGAGTCCTCTGACAGTATTGATGTTGTCAAGACCAAGATCCAAGAGAAGGAGGGAATCCCTCCAGATCAACAGCGTTTGATTTTCGCTGGAAAGCAGCTTGAGGATGGCCGCACTCTCTCCGACTACAACATCCAGAAGGTCAGTCAAGCACCTCGCTTATACCAGTCAGTCTCATCAGCATACTGATTTCGGCTCTTTAGGAATCTACTCTCCACCTAGTCCTCCGTCTTCGCGGTGGTGCCAAGAAGAGGAAGAAGAAGGTCTACAACACCCCCAAGAAGATCAAGCACAAGCGTAAGAAGTATGTCTGAATTCTTCCCTATTAATTCAATTCAGCAGATTCCTAACATTTCCGCTTTGCAGGACCAAGCTCGCTGTCCTCAAGTACTACAAGGTCGACGGTGACGGAAAGATTGAGCGTCTCCGCCGTGAGTGCCCCAACGAGACCTGCGGTGCTGGTGTCTTCATGGCCGCTATGCACAACCGTCAATACTGCGGTCGCTGCCACCTTACCTACGTTTTCGATTCTTAAATTACGGTCGCTTAAACGACATGGGATCGGATATCTGGGTCGGAGTTTGGGTTTGGGAAATTGAGGAGAATAAAAAATAAATATCTAAGGGGCTCACATTTTCGCATTTGCTTCTTTTTGTCTGCATGGGATTGGGCTCTCTGGGGCAATATCTTGAAATACACAATGATATCGCTGCACTACTCTTGTCAAAACGACTGATGTGATGAGTGGTCATTTCGTGATTCACTGCGCACGTACCTAAACTTGCTTGCCTTTACTCCCGAGATCACCTTCACTCAGCCCGCTACACTTTTACCTCTCCTTCTCATCTATTTTGTCACTCCTGCCGTTAGTCTCAAACTCCACTGATTGCTCGCGGTTGCTGGAGAGCTTCATGATAATCTTGCAGTTAGCCAACCATACAAGCCACACGACATGCAACCTCATTTGAGCCAGACTACTGGAAGCCAGGTCTAATTATGATTTACTTGATCATCAAAATCCAGCCAATGAATTGCTCAACAACAGGGATAGTAATTAACGCTTCATGTGTAAATAAATATAACCAAATTTAGGCATGCTGTCTGGCGGGGACTTGTGCCAACTAGACTACTTTGTATGAATTGCGCAATATAATGCCAGCGCTTCCGAGGTTCAGTGAATACCGATGTACGCCTGCTCATCATGCACCACAATATGACAATACTGTCACAAGGCGATCAAAGCAATGGCACAATGTGAATTTATAGCACAACCCACCTCACCGCTAGCTTCGCAGCACACCCACAACCAAATCTTGTTCTTCGACCATCTCCGTATATATGTACTGAGCCCAATTATCACAATACATACTAGTACCTATAAACCTGAATGCTCTGCAAACTCAAAGGTAGAGAACAGTTTCAAGCCTACATAGTAGAGCTCGAGAACAGGCAATATGGCCTAACCACTACTTAATTCTGTACTATGGCTATCAGGCACCGCATGGCAAAGGAGTCTTATGTCTGCGTAGCCAGGGCGAGACTATGTTCAAATATGTCTTTTCCAAGCCGTAGACCCACTTCCCATCTCACATACCAAACTCCAGAGCCCTAAGCAAAGCAAAGCTCAAAACAAGCATCCATCATAATCGCTCAGTTTTCTACTTTACAATGATGCCCATATCCATCTATATTACTCTTCTCTCGCCCACCCTCCTTCAAGTTGCTAACTATGTCTTATGACGGGAAGAATCGGAACTGGGCAAGAAGAAAGACAAGGCAGCACTCATTAGAGCCCTTGTACTACCAGCCATTTTCATGCTAATTATGGTAGTGGGCTTGCGTCATTGTTTCGTGCGGAATTGGCGATTATAATTAAAAGAATGAAGAAAAGGAAGGGGAAAGCCTCGACCCTGGATGTGGATGCGCCAATTAAACAGGTTTAACTTCAAGGCCTAGATGAAATTAGGGGAAAGGTTTATTTTTGCAGACTTTCTACTTTGCCTGTAGTTCGATTACCCTGATATAAGAAGGTTACACAATGACGAATAGTCTAGTTAAATGACGCACCAACAGTACGTAACTTCTAATAGTAGATATTAATGTACATACAGAGTAGAACCAGGCTATCTTGCGTAGGGGCCTTAGACCTTACCTATTTGCTCAAGCAAGTGTTCTCTTCCTGAATATCCTTTTCGCGTGCCCATCTGCAGCGTCTATCCAATGTTGTAGTCGATGAAAAGCATCAGACTCATTATGGAATATATACATTCTAGTTGCCTTCATGGGTTCAACGAGGTGAGCCTGATGGTGAGGACAACTGCTCACATGTTGGTCTTGGCGAGAAATACCAAATCGGGTAGTAGCCCAGCATTGCACCTGCCGAAATAGGTTTAGCCTAAAGAAGGGAAGCAGCATCAAAAAATGCAGAAGTGTATGTGCTGGTATGTGGCTTTATGGGCCTGTCATTCATGAAACACAAGAGCAGAAGCAGCTGAGTTTTCTAGTCTGGTGGTGATAACTATGCTCATTCGTTGCGGTGACCATCGGTATCGAGCTGATATCGTGGACAGCCTCACTAACCTAATATATGCTTGTCAATGCGTATCTCTTGATTATGGTGGGTAGGACTAGCCTAGTTGCAACACATCTCGTAGCCATGTTAGGTCACCACAAATTGGTTAACAGATTGGACATTTTATATAACAAATGTCATCGGGACTTAAAGTACTTACTGCCCGCTTTGTTGTTGTAGACGTGGGCGGTCCCCTTTTGGCTTAGTCGGCCTGACACTATACGCCTAACTTAGTCTCGAGCTCCCGACTTCTTCACAGCTTTAGTTTTCTGTTCGATTTACAACAATGTATACTTCTTGACCTGCTCAGGTAGGTAAGCCGTGAACCCCAGTTCCCTTGGGGGAAGTTCGTGCCAACCAGACTAAACCCCAGTAATACCACCAGCGTGATATCTGCAGGATCACCTTATATAAATTATAACGACGCCTGCAGTAGATGCACCCTACCCTACCTTGCACTTGAAATTTCCCAGACGTTATTGGAGTTCGAGTCTAAACATGAATGGTTTCAACTACCTGGGTGTGCTCAGGTGCAGTATATACCTTGAGACCGTTTCAAGAATCACAGCAAGGGGCCCCAAGGAAAAGGCCAACAAGGGCTCGGGCATCCGAGTAGTTAATGCTATGACCATAGAAGCTGGAAGGATCCACGAAGGTCAGTCCCTGGCCCTAGAAGAAGTCTTCGGAATGCTAAGGTATAGTTCTTAGTTGCTTTGTGTCATTGGTGCATGCGCGCATGCCTCCCGGATCCTGATGCTTGCCGTGGAATCCTTCGCGTCTCAAGAAATCTGATTAAATTTTCTTCCCCTCTACGTATAGATAGACAGAGCGGCCCTCGAGGCTAGGGAGCATAGTAGCGTTTGGGGGAAGTACTCTATAGATATATCCTATCTCAATGATGTTCCTTTGGTCTGTTGGTGGCTGTTGTTCAGACCCTCCAGACTAGTTCGGATCCGGATTTAGCCCCCTTGCAAACCAAACTAAAATTGTTTAACCTTAAATCCACCCTGGTCTTTGGGGGCGCTAGTTGCCACAGATATCAAACCACACACTGATACCCCCGCTAGGCTGAGAAAGGCTATTGCAACGTCAGGAACGTCAACCTGTCGTTTCATCCAACGGGAGGGTGAAACCTCGAGCGTGTGGTGGAAGAAGTTTTGACAGGTAGGGGGTAAGAAGAGCACGGAACCGGGTCTACAAGCTCCGAGAAAGGAAGTATTGAATGGGAGGTATGTACTTTGTACTATCATAGAGTACAGAAAACTCGATCGGGGGACCCTGTTTTACCTGAGCCCCGACTGCGGTATGTGTAACTGACTTTGAAACTACGTGAAGACTTACAACAAGGAGGGGGAAGGCAATGAAATATGAGAAAACCATCGTTATGAAGAAAATGTACATATGTACAGAATGGCATTGGGTCTATACGCTTGCTGAATTTACCAAGGGCAGTATTGTATGAAAAGGAAGCAGATGTGGAAGGATAGTACAGTACTCGGCACAGGCTACCCAGGACGACCTACAATTCGGTCCGGTTGCTAGGCATGTGGCATTTTGAATTCCTGGGGTGTATTGTCGGAAAGGGGCTACACGCGCGCGTTGCCTTACCAGGTATCATTATCCTCGAAACAGTACGGGCGAAGGCCAAACTATTGAAAAGTCGCTCACTGTCTAGATTCAAGTTACAAAGGTGATATTTAGGGAGGTTAAGGCCTCTATCGTGTGGCTGCTGGTTTGGCTTTGATCATCCGATCATCGTATGGATCTGCAATGGCCATTTTCTCCGAGCAGATCTAAGTCGTGACTTTTATGCGTCTGTGGTTGTTATAATTTCCAACAATGAGCTATCTATGGATATTTGTCAATGGCCACTTATTGTGGTAGAATGAACTGGAATGTTAGGTATTCTGTGATAGAGCCTGTAGAGATAATATCCAAGGCTACCAGCATTTGGTGGGTCGCTTCATCTTCCCCGACTCGTGAGACTACACTATACCCCTCCATCTACAGAAAACAGCTGTTCTCTTTGCTGACCCATGCCAATGCCTCGCAGCAAAGGCACTTGGATATAGTCTCCTTGAATATGGCTCTTTTAAATTCTGTACCTACAAAGCACCAGCAGTGCTAGTTTGTGCTACTGCCAACGATGAGCTGCTACCCCTTCCTTGCCCCACTTGCTGCCCCTACCCCATTCTGGCGCCACCGTTGCTCATGGTTCACTAATATATATCCAAACAACTTCCTGGTGATTCACCTACATCTTGATTTAGAACGTTTTGTCTTGGTGTTTTCATTCTTTCATTCCCAACTCATTGCCTCTGTGCATAGACTGCATAGGAGTGATCCATCGCCGAGCGGTGTTTGTTAAATTGAGTCTCTAACAGCCATTCTTTACCTTTCGATTCAATATTTTCTACAGCCCACTTGTGGGAGATACCAGCTGAGCTTGAGGCAATCTTTGGAGAAGACAGTCGTTCCATATCGCCAACATGAAGGCCACCAGTGCCGTTGTTCTGTTCTCGTTTCTCTTCGCTACCGCTGTGCCTGTAATGGTAAGTAATAGCGGTTTTCATCTTTATTGGTCAATTTCTAATTGAGTCTGAACAGGCGACACCGCATCACAGGTTTGGCAAGAACAAGGGGGTAAAGAGTGAGGGACCTTGCTCCTATGATGTCTGGACTTGAGCTGACGAAGATTCTTTAGCCACAAAGGCAGTCAAGACCACCGCAAAATTGACCAAGTCAACATCAGTAGTTATTCCGCCTACTGCCACGCCATCAGCCGTAGCCCCTCCTGTTCTCGTTGAGATTCCATCAGCTGAGGTGACCTCCACTAGAGCAAGTGTGACCCCAACAGTCACACCAACGCCTCCTGCAGGTACGCCAACTGAGTCAGTAGTGATCTCTGCAACACCTACTGACGGTGAGATACGAGCAGAGGATCCTCCCCAGAACGATGGGGATAATGGCGATAACAATGGCGAGAATGGCAACAATGGTGGGAATAATAGCGGAGGCAATGGAGGGAACAATGGTGGCAACAACAATGCCCGCGTTCTTCTCAAAGAAAATGTCCAGGACGCCAGTAGCAAGACCGGCCAAGAAAATGCACAGGTGTCTGGTCAGGCAAGCTCCCTCCAGTGAGTGCAACGAGCCCAATTTCTTCACAAAGTATACTAACAAAACAACCAGGGACTCCGCAAACTTTATCAACTTTTGTACCGGTGAGCAACTCACTAATGGTGCTCAAGGCCGTACACCCGGAAGTGGCCCTTTCTGCAACGGTATTCCAATGGGAGAAATTCCGGACCGAACCAACATGGTCTCTTCTATTATTACCTCCCCTACATTTGGAACCACCCTCCAAGTCGGTCAGGCCTTTGATATCACCGTGAAAGTGCGCGGGTTGGCCGCAGGAACCTTTACCAACCCTGATCTCACCTACTACGCTGCCCCACAACAACTCAATAACAGAGGACAAATCCTTGGACACACCCATGTCACTGTTCAACTACTAGATGCAGTTGATACCAAGAATATACCTGACCCAGACAAGTTTGAGTTCTTCAAGGGCATCAACGACGCTGGGGATGGGCGGGGAACCTTGAAGGCTTCCGTTAGCAATGGGCTTCCTGTTGCTGGAACATACCGGGTGTGTACCATGACAAGTGCTGGAAACCATCAGCCTGTGTTGATGCCTGTTGCACAGCGTGGTGCCCAGGATGACTGTGTACGCTTCATTGTTGGTGCTGCTAACAACGGCGGTAACAATGGTGGTAACAATGGTGGAAACAATGGAGGCAACAATGGAGGCAATAACGGCGGAAGCAACGGCGGAAACACGGGTGGAAATACCGGTGGGCGCCGTGGGAAGAATCGTAACCCACGCCGTAGTTATTTATGGCGTGCATAGGACTGGAGAACAAATATAAAAAGCTATCACTAATTCTAACTTGATGAGATCAACTGCTCAACAGTCCAAGACCAAAACAATGCTCTCTGACTCTTACTGCTGCACGGGATTGGAACGTGAAACTTGGTTGGAAGATCTAGACCCCCAAACAGAAGGAAGGCGGTGTATATGTAGAGTACATGTGAAGTGTCAATGGGACCGGGTACCTTAATAAAGATAAGTTACCTTATAGGGGATATATTCTCCGTTTGTGTTCAATTTCACAAATAAAAAGTCTGATATACACGGGGAAGGGGAGCCGGCGCCTTATCGCAGGTTCTTCAGGGGGGTCTTGGAGTTGGTTTGATCACATTCTTTCTCCTCGCGTAGCTCGGGAATAGATTAAGGTGCAATATGTCATGCACGTTTGACGTAAATGACAGGATGAGATCTCGGTGCCGAGCTAGGACTAGCATGTCTCATCAATATCCTTGACGGTGAGAGGAGTTAAGGGCGGATCTGTAACGTTGGGCGTTGGATGTTGGGTAGGTAAGGCTTGGCGTTCAGGGTAATATGCAGTTTACGTCAAACTATAGAAATGTCAGTTCATGATGAGTTACATGTAATGATACTTCTGGAGCTACGCTTTCTGCTGTTCTCGCTCCCGCCACTCTAACCTGATCTTGGCATCTGCGATTTATGCGGTGCGCAGCACTTAAGTTTGAATACCCTTACTACGGATATCAATCGATGGATTAATAGTTGCTGAGGTAATTATAGTTTTGTATGACCATAAAAATGACAGTTTGGAATAATTATACAGAGTAGTTTCCATTGAATAATGATTTCGTGGAATAGTAGTTTCTTATCGTTTGTGATATCTGTAGCAACAGATAAGATAGCATTTTCGTTATAACTCTGTACACGGAACTTTCAGTGCCAAGACGTTTCAGCAATATATCATGTTCTTAGTATGTATCAGAACTGGTGGTTGTCGGTATAAAGCAAGGGGAAGACAGCAATTGTTGCTCAACAAGATAGAGGTTTTATTTGCATATAGATAGCCCAAATTACTATTCTTGCACGCCGCATAACGCCTAACAGGACAGAATGAGATAACAAAAATCTCAGGAGGAAGAGGTTGCAGTTGTAGAGGGTATCTTGCAAGGCGATGTTCCAGTAGTCGAGGAGTGAAGTTGATGTGGTGTCGTATCGGGTCCCCTTGTCTCTTG